>Ga0153956_1000134_pt1 | contig 93791 bp, 81 predicted proteins | sample TSFL040MetaG_FD_104704 | JGI IMG/M metagenome (GOLD analysis project Ga0153956, IMG submission 104704) | Attine ant fungus gardens microbial communities from Florida, USA - TSFL040 MetaG | ecosystem: Host-associated > Fungi > Mycelium > Unclassified | place: USA: Florida, Wekiwa Springs... | reverse complement strand
TCTCCCCCTCCCTCTGCAGAGAAGGGCAAACCAAACATCAATGTCGCGGTAAACCGCGCCGCACCAAGTGGCGAAGCGCCGTTGACGAGGCGCTGTCTATGCCCACTCACAGCTGGCGTCAACGATTCGTCATGAACTTTTTTAAGGGCCGCCTCTCTTTTTTCGAAAATCCAAGCAGATGAATGGGTTATCGCCCGTCCGGGCTGCCGACGATCACCAGAATGCTCCTTCAGCCGATTTCCCAACCGATAGAATCACGCCGGACGGAGCATCTCGAACATCTCGCCTATCCGCGCATAGTCGCCGCGATAGCCCGCGCGCATGACCGGCTGGGCCGCACGGGTGTCGAAACGGCCGTCGCGGAGAAATTCGCGGCGGATATGCACGCCGACTACCTGCCCCAGCGCCAGCCAGTTGCCCATGACACCTCCGTCCCGATCGGTCAGGCGCACGATCTGCGTCAGCTTGCATTCCAGCGCCGCGGGCGCCTCCGCCACATGAGGCGCGCTGACGTTGCGGCCGGGCGCGGCCGTTAACCCGGCGAGCGCGAATTCGTCGACATCGGGCGGGACGCTCGCGGAGCTGCGGTTCATCCGCTCCGCCAGCACATGGCTCGGCAGATTCCAGGCGAACTCCCCGGTCTCCTCGATATTGCGGATGCTGTCCTTATAGCCTTCGCTGCAAAAGCCGATCACCGCGGGCTTGCTCGCGAAGGCGCCGAAGAAGCTGTAGGGCGCGAGATTGGGCCGCCCCTTCCCGTCCAGACTGGAAATCCAGCCGATCAGCCTCGGGGCCACGATCGCCTTGAAGGGATCATGAGCAAGGCCATGCCCCTCGTCGGGATCATAGAAATACACATCGTCGGACATCACATGCGCCTTCGTGGAGACCGCTCTCGCACGCAGAGATAGCGAGAGACGTCGCCCGGCGCGACTATCCGGCATTGGCGGGCCGCATCGACCCCGAGCAGCCCATCACGCCGAAAAATTCGGCATTCTCTCCTTATACTAAAGTCGAATTTCTCGACATATACTGTGTTATTATCACCGGGAATCCGAAGTCTTCTGCGGTTTAATCGCTCCTTTACCGCATTTGGCTAGGGCTATTCGTGTCGTGCCATCGACCGGGACACTCGGCGTGGTACGGTCACGCAAGGGACGGGACGTGGGATGGGCGACCAGAGCGAAACAGGCGGGCCGCGTGGGGCGGCCCCGATGGCCGGACGGAAAAGTCCGTCATGAACGCGATCATGCCACGCGAGGAGCGGCCGGCGGACCTCGTCCATATCGCGAGCCTCGCTTCGCCGGACGTCATCGCGCCGGCCGCAGCGCGGGCACGCCTCTTCCTGCGCCATCATGCGATCGAGCGGCCCGAGGCCGCCGTCGGCGTGCGCCTGGTCGGCGAGGTGGTGATCGTGGCGGTCGAGGCGATCGATCCGGCGGCGATGCTGATGCTGGCCGAAATCCGCAAGCGCGTGGCAGGCCAATTGATCGTGATCGCGGCGGACGTGCCGGCCGAACAGCGCATCCTCGCGCTCACGCTGGGGGCGGATCATGTGTTCGACGCACAGGTCGACGAGCGGGAGCTGACCGCCGTGCTGCGCAACGCGACGCGCACCGTGCCCTCGCGCCTCACCATGCCGCGCGCGGGCGAGACGCCGTGGCGCTGGCGGCTGGAGGCGGATCGCTGGGTGCTGGTCGCCCCCAATCTGCGCGAGGTGCGCCTGACCCGCAGCGAATATACGGTGCTGGGGCTGCTGATCGGCAATGCCGGCGCCATCCGCAGCCGGGCGGAGCTGCTCGCCGGCATCAACGGCCGCGCCGAGCGGGAACGCGTGCTCGACGTGCTGATCTCCAAGCTCAGGCGCAAGGTGTGGGATTGCGCGCAGATGGAGCTGCCGCTCAGATCCGCGCGCAACGCGGGATATGTCTTCGCAGGGCGGGTCGGCCGGGCGGCCGATCCTAGCGTCCCAGCGACAGCCGCCACGCAACATTGAGCTGCCACCCCTTCTCATAGCCCGCATAGGGCCGCTCGAGACGCCGCGCGCCCTCCAGGTCGAGCTGCGCCTTCTGGAGCCACGCCACGCGCACCCCGACACCGGCCGATGCGATATCATAGTCGGCGGCGGGGAATGGCCCGCGCTCCAGATAATGCGCCGTGGCCTTGTCGCCGAAAATGTAGAGCTCGCTCTGTTCGAACGCCTTGGGAAGCGGCGGGCGCCAGGCCAGTTCCGCGCTGCCGGCTGCCCCTCGGTCTCCGGCGAGCAGCGCCACCGGATAGGCGCGGCCGAAATCGGCACCGCCGACGATGAAGCGCTCGACCGCCGGCAAGGCGTCGTCCGCCCACTGCCCCGCCCCCGCCAGCCGCGCCACGAAGCGCTTGCCGAGCGCGCGATCCAGCGAGACGCGCCCGTTCACCTTGATGAAGCGCGGATCTGCGAAGGTGAGGTCGGTATCCGCATTGGCGATATCGAGCCCGCGGCTGACCGTCAGCGAAGCGGCGAGGCTGTGCTTCGCGCCCGCGTCGGTGAAGCTCGCCGCGCCGCGCACCGCCCGCGTCCGCTCGCGTGAGAGCAGCGAGCCCAGCACCGCATTGTCGCTGTTCACGCCGTCGATCGACAGGCTCAGCAACAGGTTGCGCGTGTAGGAGCGGATCAGCGGATGGCTGATCGAGAAGGACAGGATATCCGCATTGCCCTTCACATGGGAATGGCGCGCACGGGTGTTGAGATGGGCGATCGAGACGCTGGCGCGCGTGCCGTTGTGTCCGATCGGCGTGGAATGGGTGAGCCCCGCATAGCCGTAATTGCGGAAATTGGCGGCGGTCGCGAGGTTGAGGTCCGTCTCGTCGCCCGGCCGGAGCGCGCCGTAGAGCTTGCCCGTGGCGTTGAACTCGCCCTGGGCCAGCCCCTCCTGCGTGCGGTTGTCGAAGCTCAGCGAGACGGCGTGCGTCTTCTGCTTGAGGATCAGCACCAGCTTCACCGCCCCCGGCCGGCTGCCGCGCAGCAGCTTCACGTCGACCGTCAGCCCCGGAATATCGCGGATCAGCGACAGGCAGCGTTGCAGCGAGGCGCGACGCAGCGGCCGCTCGGCGGCGAGCGTCGCCGCATATTGCTGCACCAGCTTCACCGAGCTGTGGGTCACGTCGCCCGTGACGATCGCCTGCTCGACATAGCCCTCCGCCACGCGGACATGGACCACCCCTCCTGCGAAGCTCTGCGCGGGGATGGCCAGCGTGTAGAGGGCGACGGCCGACTTGCCGTAGGCAGTCGACATCGCATTGGCGAGCAGGCTCAGCGTCTCGGTGGTCGCCGGGCGGCCGAGGAACGGCCGCGCCGCGTCGCCCACCCGCTCGGGCACCTCGCTGCCGTCGAAGCGCACGCCGCGGATCGTCACGGCATGGTCGCCCACGCCCTTGTCGACCGAAGTGACATGATCCGGCACCGCGTTCGAAGGCTGAACCATGGGAGGCGGCGTCTGCGACGGGAGGCGGTCGATCCGCCCCTGGTCGATCAGAAGACCTGCCGGGCTGCCGGGCACGATCTGTGCGTAAGCAGACCCTGCTCCCCCGGCCAGCAGCGCGGCGCAGAAGATTTTCAGCATGGCACCATCGCGAATAGAGAAAAGGGCGGGCCGCAGCCCGCCCATGCCAGGAATGGTTAGTGTTTCAGGCCTCCCAGAAGGCCCGTGACCGCTCCGGTGACGGCACCAAGTGGCGCCCCCGTCGTGCCGGCTCCCAACGCCGAAGTGGCGCCACCGACAAGGTTCGTGACCGGCGTCAGCAGCGCTGTCGTCGCTCCGCCTCCCGCTCCACCAAGGACCGAGCCCACAACCGGCAGCCCGCCCGTCGTCGAGCCCGTCACCGGCAGACTCCCAAGCACGGTCCCGACCACCGGCAAGCCGCCGACAAGTCCGCCCGCCGAAGCCGATGGCAGTGCGCCCAGCACACCCGTCGTCACGCCCGGCAGCACCGCGGTCACCACAGATTGCACCGTGCTGACGCCCGGCAGGGCAGTCAGCCCCGACACCACGCCGCCCGCGCTCGCGCCACCAAGCAGAGCGCCCGCGGCTGGCACTTGCGTCGTGCTGGCGAGGTTCAGGTTCAGGAGGGTGCCGTTGTTCGTAGCGCCCTGACCGACGCCGAGGCCGATCAATGACGGGCCATTGCCACCCAACAGATTGCCGTTGCCCAGTGCCAGCGTCACCACCGGCGACACCGACTGGGTCACGCCATCCACCAACGGCACCTTACCGGTCGCAGCGCCATTCAGTGCATTGCCAAGATTGCTGACGGTCTGGGTGAGCGAATTGGTGACTGGCGCCAATGCCGGCGCAGCACCGTTGACCGTGCTCACGATGCCCGACAACGGGCCATCGAGCCCAAGCGCGGCGTTGCCCGCCGTCACCAGCACGGGGGCGAGCGGCGAGGTCTGCCCGGCAGTGCCGAGATTAGCGAGCAAACCGGTGCCGCCGACACCGCCGCTACCGGTGATCGAGCCGATCGGAAGGGCTCCTAGATCGCCGCCACCATTTCCACCTGAGCCACTTCCACCTGAGCCACTTCCACCCGAACCACTGCCGCCTCCGCTGGCCGGCGGCGGGCTGGCGCCGATACCGGCGACATGCGTGCCGCCCGACGATTCACACCCGCTCAGCGCCACCAGTGACACCAGCAACAGCGAGCCGCCCAATGCTTTCGAACGAAACCCCATGACAACCTCCCTGGCCGTAAGGAGGAACCAACGCGGGCGGGAACCGCGATATGCGCGGATTTCCCAAGTTCAATGAATATTAGCGATTGTTACTGCCACGCCCGGACGTGCCGGAGCGACGGCAGGGCGTTGGTTCAGGCCGCTTCGACCGCGAACAGGGTGACACCCTGATATTTTGGATCCTGCGCCTCGAACAACTCACTGCGGGTGAACTGGCGGTCCGGCGACAGGGCCAGATCCTTGAGTCCGGCCAGCTTGAAGGTGCCGAGCTTCAGCTCGCGTGGCGGCTGGCCGTCACGCTCGAGGGTGACGGCGTCGATGAACAGCTCATCGTGCCGGGTGTAGAGGATATGCGGGGCGAGGGTCACGACCATGCGGTTATAGGTTGCGACGACGCATTTATGCAGGGCGATCGCCTCGAACAGGATCTTGTTGGTTTCCATACCGCCTTACATTGGGGCCGCGGGGCGCAATGTCCAAGCCTCTTTTGTCGCATTGCAGCAAAAGCACCCGGCCGCGCGGCCCCTCGCGCAACCCACCGCAGGGAGGACTCGGTCCATCCCGCCGTTCATCCGGGTGTAATCGCCCGATACCTAGCCCGCGAGGCGACAGGGGCCTGAGGCACAAGGGGAATGAGGATGAAGGGATCGAGCATCGCGCTGGCGGCGCTGCTGGCGCTGGGCGGCGCCACCGCCGCATCGGCCGGGATCGGCGCCGAGGCCAATGGCACGCGGGCCGACGGCCATTGGGGCGGCGAGCTGGGCGCGGGCTACAGCTTCGGCATGGCGGGATTCAGCCTGACGCCGGGCGTCGGCGTGCTGGTCGCCAACGACTATACGCGCGCCTATGGCCGGATCGAGGCCGCCTATCAGATCCCGGCGGTTGCGAAGATCGGCGCCGGCGTCAGGATCAGCGGCGATCATACCCGGCCCTATGGCACGGTGGCGCTGCCGCTGCTCCCCAAGCTCGCGATCAAGGGCAATGCCGGCCCCAAATATTACGCGCTGGGCCTGACGCTCGGCTATTGAGGCGATGGCCGGGGGGCAGCCCCGGCCACGCTCTCGTCAGGGCTGCTCGGCGAGCGAGAAGATGCGCGTCGCCGCGACCCACTTCTCGCCCTCGCCCGCCGCCGGGATCGGGCGCTGGACGCTCGCCATCAGCGTCTCCCACGCCTGAACGTCGGGATCGGCCGCATCCGCTGCGGCCTTGGTGACGGGGTCGAAGTCCGGCCCCGTCTCCATCACCATCACGAGGCGGGTGCCGGCGCGATAGATATCCATCGCCTCGATCCCCGCCGCGCGGATGCTGCGCCCGATCGCAAGCGGCAGCGCGCCTGCCGCGTGCCACGCCTCATAGCGGGCGATAGCGCCCGCATCATCGACGAGGTCGAGCAGCAGGACGTGCCGGTCAGGCATCGGCCACGACGTTCTGGCGCTGCGTGCCGAGCCCTTCGATGCCGAGTTCGATCACGTCGCCCGCCTTCAGATAGACCGGCGGCTTCTGGCCCATGCCGACGCCCGGCGGCGTGCCGGTCGAGATCACGTCGCCGGGGTGCAGCGTCATGAACTGGCTCAGATAGTGGACGATGAAGGCCGGCTTGTAGACCATCGTGGCCGTATTGCCGTCCTGATAGCGATGGCCGTTCACCTCCAGCCACATCTTGAGATTGTCCGGGTCGGCGATCTCGTCGCGGGTGGCGAGCCAGGGGCCGATGGGGCCGAAGGTGTCGCAACCCTTGCCCTTGTCCCAGGTGCCGTGGCGCTCGAGCTGATATTCGCGCTCGGAGACGTCGTTGATGAGGCAGTAGCCGGCGATATGCGCCTCGGCCTCTTCCTCGGTGACGTACTTGGCAGCCTTGCCGATGACGATGCCGAGCTCGACCTCCCAGTCGGTCTTCACCGATCCGCGCGGAATGGCGACATCATCATTCGGGCCGACAATCGCGCTGGTCGCCTTGGTGAAGAGCACGGGCTCGGGCGGGACGGTCATGCCGGATTCGGCGGCATGGTCCGAATAATTGAGGCCGATGCAGAGGAACTTGCCGACCTGCCCGACGCACGGCCCGAAGCGGACCTCACCCTCGACCAGCGGCAGGGTGGCCGGATCAATCGCGGCGAGCTGGGCAAGACCTTCCGGGGTCAGCACGCCGCCGGCGATGTCGGCGACATGGGCGGACAGGTCACGGATGCGGCCATCGGCGTCGATCAGGCCGGGGCGTTCGGTGCCGGGGGCGCCGGTGCGGACGAGCTTCATCGCAAATTCCTCAGTTGATCCAGCCGCCGTCGATGACATGCACGGCGCCGGTGGTGAAGGCGGACTCATCGCTGGCGAGATAGAGCATCAGGTTGGCGATCTCGCCCGGCTCGCCCAGACGCCCCATCGGCTGACGCGCGACGAACTGCGCGCGCGCCGCCTCATAGTCGCCCGTGTCGCGCAGGCGCTGCTGGAGCGAGGGCGAGTCCACCGTGCCGGGGCAGACCGCGTTGCAGCGCACGCCCTTCGCCACGAAATCGGCCGCGACCGCCTTGGTGAGCCCGATCACGCCCGCCTTGGTCGCGCCATAAGCGAAGCGGTTGGGGATGCCCTTCACCGAGCTCGCGATCGACGCGATGTTGACGATCGAGCCCGCGCCCTTCTCCACCATGCCCGGCAGGAAGGCGCGGATCATGCGGACCATGGCCGTCATGTTGAGGCTGACCGAGAAGTCCCAAGCCTCCTCGTCGCACTCAAGGATCGAGCCGGCGTGGACGAAGCCCGCGCAGTTGGCGAGCACGTCGATCGCGCCGATCTCGGCGGCGAGCGCCTTGATCGCCGCCGCGTCGGTCACGTCGAGGCGGCGCGTCTCGCAGCCGACGACCCCTTCGAGCAAATCCTCGCGGATGTCGGTCGCGATCACGCGCGCGCCCTCAGCCGCGAACAGCTCGGCGGTCGAGCGGCCGATGCCCTGCGCCGCCGCCGTCACCAGCGCCGTCTTGCCGGCGAGACGGCCGCTCATGCCAGCACCGGCTGGACGCGGGTGGGGAGGCAGGCCGGGCCGACCGGCTCGAACGCCTTGTAGGTGAGGATGAATTCCCGGTGGCCCAGTTCTTCGGACACGCTGCGTTCTCCTGAGGCGACCGCGATCACGCGGTCGTAGATTTCATCGCCCACCTGCGCCAGCGTCGCCTCGCCTTCGAGGATGCGGCCGGCGTTGACGTCCATGTCGGCGGCAAGGCGGCGGCCCGTCTCCGGGTTCGCGCAGATTTTGATGACCGGCGAAATCGCCGACCCCACCACCGAGCCGCGGCCCGTCGTGAACAGCGTGACATGCGCGCCGCACGCGATCAGTTCGACGATCTCGGCATTGTCCGAGATGTTGGGGAAGCCGAAGCGCGGCTCGCCGTCCGGCACGACGTCGAGCAGGTAGAGGCCACCCGTGGGCGCCAGATCGCCCGGCTTGATGATGCCGCTGATCGGCGAGGAGCCCGACTTGGAATAGGCCCCCATCGACTTTTCTTCCTGCGTCGTGAGCCCGCCCTCGGCGTTGCCCGGCGCGAAGCTGCCGAAGCCCATGGTCGTGTAGTAACGCTCGGCCTTTTCCACGCAGGCCTCGATCTCGCGGCCGAGTTCGGGCGTGATCGCGCGGGTCGCCATGATCGTCTCGCAGCCGACCAGCTCGCCCGTCTCCTCGAAGATGCAGGTGGCCCCATCCGCCACGAAGCGATCGAAGGCGCGGCCGACGGCGGGGTTGGCGGTGATGCCGCTCGTCCCGTCCGAGCCGCCGCAGATGGTGGCCACGACCAGCTCCTCGACGGCCATCGGCACGCGCGGGGTCTTCGCCGCCCCGGCACGGACGCGCTCGACCGCTTCGAGACCGGCCTTGGTGGTCGCCGCCGTGCCGCCGACCTCCTGGATCACCAGCAGCTCGACCGGACGGCCGCTCGCCTCGACCACGGCGCGCAGGCGCTCGCGGTTGAAGCTCTCGCAGCCCAGCGACACCAGCACCACGCCGCCGACATTCGGATGGGTGGCGATCGCCTCCATCACCTTGGCGGCATAGGCGTTCGGATAACAGCCGGGGAAGCCGACCAGATGCACGTCGGGATCGTCCGCCTTGTCGACGATGCGGCGCGCGACATGGTGCGCGCACTCGACGAGATAGGCGACAATCGTGACGTTGCGGATGCCCTTGCGGCCATCGCTGCGCAGATACCCCTCGATCACGCCGCGCCCCCGACCACCGCGCGGGTGTGGCTGGCGATATAGTCGCTCTTCATATTGTGCATGTGGACCCACTCCCCGGGCTCGGCGGGCGCGATCATGGACCCGATCGGCGCGCCATATTTGATGACCTTGTCGCCGGCCGCGAGCGCGTGGCGCGCCACCTTGTGGCCGACGGTGATCCCCTCGCGCGCGGGCACGGTGCCGCCGGCGACGGTGAGCATGTCGCCCACCTCGACGGGCGCGACGACGACGAGGACATTGTCGTCCTCATGAAGCAGGATGAGCTGGGTCATAGGGCAGGGTCCACGGAAAGGCCGTCGATCGCCGCCCACATCGCCTCGGGCACGGGCACCGCGAGGCGGGCGACGGTGTCGGCCACCTCGGCGGCGTTCGCCATGCCGGGGATCACGCTGGCGACCGCCGGGTGGCGGAGCGGGAAATGGAGCGCCGCGACCGGCAGCGAGACGCCGAAGCGCTGCGCCTCGGCCTCGATCGCGCGGGCCTTCGCCACCATCGCGGGCGGCGGCGCGGCATAGTCGTAATGGAGGTTCGTCGCCTCGGCGAGCGGACGGGCGAGGATGCCGCTGTTATACGGCCCGCCGACGATCACGCGCACGCCCTTGGCCTCGCAAAGCGGAAGCAGCGTCTCGGCGGCGCTGCGGTCGAGCAGCGTGTGGCGGCCGGCGAGCAGGATCATATCCAGCTCGACCCGCTCCAGCAGATCGAGGCAGATCGCCACCTCGTTAACGCCGATGCCGATCGCATCGATCAGGCCCTCGTCGCGCAGCCGGCGCATCGCGCGATATCCGCCGTCGAGGAACCGGGCGAGCATCGCCTCATGGGCATCGCCATGAGTAAGCCGGCCGATGTCGTGGGCGAAGAGGATCTCCACCCGGTCGCGACGGAGGCGGCGCAGGCTCTCCTCATGGCTGCGCAGGATGGCGTCGTGCGAATAGTCGAAGACGGGCTCGAACGGGCGCGCATCGACGAAGCCGTGACGCTCGCCGGTCGCCCCGGTCGGCACGAGCAGGCGGCCGACCTTGGTGGAGACGATGACGTCCCCGCGCCCCTCGATCACCGCGCCCAGCCGCTCCTCGGCGAGGCCGAAGCCATAATGCGGCGCGGTGTCGAAATAGCGGATGCCGGCATCGAGCGCGGCCTGCACGGCGGCGTGCGCCTCGGCATCGGGCATCGCCCGATAGAGGTTGCCGATCGCGGCCGTGCCCATGCCGAGCGTGGGGAGGTCGAAAGTCATGCCGTCGCCTCCGTCCGATCGGAAAGATGCAGGCGGGCGAACAGCGCCACCACCGCGAAGCAGAAGGCCGGCACCAGCATCGCGGCGCGGATCGTGCCGGTCAGGTCCGACAGCAGCCCCATCAGCGCGGTCAGCGCCGCGCCGCCGATGATGGCCATCACGATCAGCGAGGCGCCCGGCTTGGTGAGCGGCCCGAGGCCGCGCAGCGACAGGACGAAGATCGTCGGATACATGATCGACATGAAGGCGCTCGACGCGACCAGCGCCGCGACGCCGATCCACCCGCCGACCGTCACCGCGACGAGGCACAGCGCCGCGTCGATCAGCCCGAACGCCAGCATCAGCCGCGCACCCGACACCCGCGCCATCAGCGCCGAACCAACGAAGCGCCCCGCCATGAACAGGCCCAGCGAGGCCGTGAGCAGCCAGGCCGCCTCCTTCGTGCCGAGCGAGGGCAGCGCGACGGCGGTGTAGCGGATGAGGAAGCTCCACACGCCGACCTGCGCGCCGACATAGAAGAATTGCGCCACGACGCCGGACAGATAGCGCGGCCGCCGGAACAGCGCGCGGAAGGCGCCGGGGGTGCTTTCGTCCGCTTCCTGCCCGCGCGTCGCGACCGCCGGGAAGCGTGTCGCCACGATCAGCGCCGCCCAGCCCAGCACCACGGCCGCGATGATGAGATAAGGCAGCCGCACCGCCGCCGCGCCGGCCGCCTGATCGCGCACGCTGTCCGACAGGATCAGATGCGCGCCCAGCGCCACGCCGGTGATCGAGCCCAGCGGATTGAACGCCTGCGCCAGATTGAGCCTTCGCTCGGCGCTCTCGGCCGGGCCGAGCGCCGCCACCATCGGGTTGGCCGCCGTCTCGAGGAAGGCGAGGCCGCTCGCGATCACGAACAGCGCGAAGAGGAAGAAGCCGTAGCTCAGCGTCGCCGACGCCGGCCAGAACAGCAGCGCGCCCGCCCCGAACAGCAGCAGGCCCAACACCACCGCATTCTTGTAGCCGAAGCGCCGCATCACCAGCGACGCGGGAATCGCGAAGCAGAAATAGCCCAGATAGAAGGCCGACTGGACCAGACCCGATTGCAGGTCGCCCAGCGTGAACAGCGCGCGGAAATGCGCGATCAGCACGTCGTTGAGATTGTTGGCGACGCCCCACAGGAAGAACAGCCCGACGGTCAGGACCATCGCCGCTCGCCCCGCACCGGCGCGCGCTCCATATTCAGTCATCGATCCCCTCCCCGCTCCGGCCGGCACTGTGCCCGCCACAGCCTTCCATCGCACGACAGAAAAATTCGGCCGGAACCCGAAGGCTCCGGCCGCAGTCGAGGGGGAAGGTTAATCCGATCACACCGTCCTCAGAAGGTGATCCGGGCGACGCCGCTGAGCTGGCGATCGTTGATGATCGAGTCACGCGGACGGGTCTCGATGCCGTAATAGGTCGAGGTTCTCGTGCTGGTGAGGTTCACGCCCTGCAACGTCAGCGAGAAATGCGGGGTCACGTCATAGGTGATCGACGCATCGAGCTGACCGAAGGCCTTCTCGAACACCGGCAGGTTGCCCGAGCCGTTGCCGGACGTGGTCAGCAGGAACTTGCTGCGCCAGTTATAGGCGACGCGCGCCGAAATCTTGCCGCGCTCGTAGATGCCGACCAGGTTGTAGTTGTACTTGGACAGGCCCTCCACCGACACATTGTGGACCGGCCCTTCGGTCGCCGGGCTCGGCGCCTTCGAGTCGACATAGGTGAAGTTGGCCTGCATCCCGAGGCCCTTCAGCGCGCCCGGCAGGAAGTCGAAGAACTGCTGATAGGCTACCTCGACGCCCTTCACCTTGGCATCGGCGACGTTGTCGTAGGACGTCACGTTGTAGGTCGCGGTCACGCCGTCGGTGAAGGTGACGTCGCGATTCGAGATGCCGGTCTGGATGTAGTTCTTGATATCCTTGTAGAAAGCCGCCGCGGTCAGCGAGCCGGTGTGCGAGAAGTACCATTCCGCCGAAACGTCCAGGTTGTTCGACTTCATCGGCTTCAGGAACGGATTGCCGCCGGTCGTATCATGCTCCTGATTGATCTGCGCGCTGCCCGGCTCGGTGATCGTCAGCGCCGGGTTGAGCTGCGTGAGCGTCGGACGCGAGACGTTCTTCGACGCCGCGAAGCGGAGCTGCAGATTGTCGGTCAGGTGCGCGCGCAGGTTCAGGCTCGGCAGCCAGTTGCTGTAGCTCTTCGAGAAATCGACCAGGGTCGACGTCGTGTTGCCGGTGCTCTGCTGCCCGTCCGGCTGAGTGACGAGATCGGTCTGCTGGTAATAGCCCATGCTGGACTCCTGCGTCCGCACGAAGCGAACGCCGATATTACCGTCGATCGGGATCGGGAGCTGATCCGCCTTGAAATAGGCCGAGATATAGCCGGCATAGGTCTTCTGGGACTGGGCGCTGGTTCCGCTCGGCAGATAGGTCGCCGGCGACGAGATGCCGAGCGTGGAAAGCGTATCGGCATAATTGAGCGTCGTGCCGCGCGAGAAGAACAGGGCGCTGCCCGGCACGTCCGCATCGCCACGGAAGAAGTCGCTGAGGCTGACGTCCTCGAGATCGGTCGGCACGGTGGAGAGCTGGGTATAGCGATAACCCGTATCGCTCGTGGAGCTGGTGCGATCGGAGTAACGGAAGCCCAGCTTGACCGATTGCAGGAGGCCGCCGACCCGGTACTCGGCGTCGATCCGGCCGGACTTGTCCTTGGCCCGCGAGTGATTCAGGTCGTCGAGATAGAAAGCGGCGTTATAGCTCGAACGATTGTTCGTGCCCTCCGGCGTGGTGATCGAGAAGGCCGGAACCGAGCCCGTGATGTCCTGCACCAGCGTGCCGTCGCCCGAGCCGTTCAGGCCGATGATCGAACGCGTGTCGTGGGTCGTCGAATCGACATACTGGCCATCGGCCGTGATCGTCAGGCGATCCGTGGGCTTCCACTTCGCATTCAGCGAATAGTCGGTGGTGACGGAATGCCGGGTCTCGAGGCTGGTGTTCGCGGCAAGCGCGATATTCTGGTAGGTGCCGCTCTGGACATCGCCGTTCGGCGCGAAGGTGAAGGCCGCACCCGGCGTCGGCGACATCTGGGCGCCGAAAGGCTCGGCGAAATAGCTGTAGTCGTCGAACCGGAACTTGTAATCGCTGCGGAACACCTCGCCGGTGAACTCCAGCGTGCTGCTGGGCCGCCACTGAACCGACGTATCCAGGCCGAAGCGGCGACGATTGCCGTAGACTTCGCCGATGCCGGTGCCGTGCGCCAACGTCGTCGTCTGGTCGAGACGGCCGAGCGTCTTCGCCGCGTCATAGTCGGCCTGATTGGTCGGCGTGCCGTCCGCCTTCAGGCTGGTGTCGAGCGTGTTGAACGGCTCGGTCGAGATCGTGTCCTGACGGAAGGCCGTCTTCTGATAGGAAGCGCTGACGAGGACGCCGATTTCGCCGATGCCCGTATCCCAGCGATCGCTCACCAGCAACGAGCCCGACGGACGGCTTTCCTTGACCAGATCATAATAGGTGTTGCTGGCCGCGGCCGCGATCTTGAAGCCGTCGAAATCGAACGGCTTGCGGGTGCGCAGGTTGATCGTGCCGCCGAGCTGGTCCTCGATCAGATCCGACGACGGATTCTTGTACACGTCGATGCCGGCGAGCAGTTCCGAGGGCACGTCCTGGAGGCTCAGGGTTCCGGGAGGGCTCTTGGCATCGTCGCCCGGCGCGCCGGCCGTGAAGATGTCGCGCCCGTTGAGCTCGGTGCGGACCTGGGTGAGGCCACGGATCTGGACCGCGCTGCCCTCGCCATAGGTCCGCTGGATCTGGATGCCGGAGATGCGCTGGAGCGCTTCGGCGATGTTGCGATCTGGCAGCTTGCCGATGTCCTCGGCGACGATCGAGTCGACGATCTGCGGCGAGTTGCGCTTGATCGATTCGGCCGAACGAAGGCTGGCGCGCACGCCGGTGACGACGATGGCGCCATCGCCCGGAGCGCCCCCCTCGACGGACGACTGGCCCTGATCGGCGGCGGCCGGAGTGGCAGTGGCGGCGGTGTTGGCGGCGACCTGCGTCGGAGCGGCGGCATCCTGCGCGAAGGCAACGCCCGGTGCAGCAACCGCCAGCACGGCGAAGGACGAGCCGGCCAGCAAGGCGCGCACGGCGCGGGCGGACTCATGCTGCATGGGACGGAACTTCATGATTCAAACCCCTCCTTACGGGGCCACCACGCTCTGGGCGCGGGCCGTTAGCGCTAACAATCGAATGCGCGAGGAAGCCCTCGCAGTGAAAGTTAGGAGGCGGGATGTGCGGGCCTGGCCCGTCGCATGTCCTCCCCAACGGCCTCTCCTCGCAGTCGTTCTGCCGGGGCCTTGGCCTCCCGGTAGCAGCAGTTTTCTCGATATGAAATATAAAATCGTGTTTCAGATGTGATTTCATTGCGGGATGCGCCGCCGCCGCCTACAAGAATTGCGTGGAAATCCGCCGGCCGTGCGGGACACAGAAAGGGAGGCGGAGTGGCCACGGTAAAGGGGAAGTATCGCGCGCCAGCATTGCAAAAAGGCCTTGAAATCCTTGAATTTCTGGCCGCCACGACGGTCGCCATGCCGATGTCGGACATCTCGGCCGCGCTGGGGCGATCGGTCAGCGAGATTTTCCGTATGCTGCAGGTGCTCGAAGAGCATGGCTACATCGCGCGCAGCGGCGAGGGCTATCGGCTCACCAATCGCCTTTTCGCGCTCGGGATGCAGCAGCCGCCGGTTCGGGAGCTCCTGACGTGCGCGCTACCGGAAATGCATGATTTCGCCGCGGCGACGGGGCAGAGCTGCCATCTCGCGATCGTCTCCGGCGCGGAGATGGTGGTGGTCGCGAACGTCGAGGCGCCGGGTCTGCTCGGGTTCGCGGTGCGGATGGGCTATCGCCGCCCGCTGACGCTGTCGGCCTCGGGGCATGTGCTGCTGGCCTTCCAGCCCGAAGCCGCCCGCGCCGCCATGCTGCGCGATATCGCGGCGGCCGGAATCGAATCGGCTGATCTGCCCGCCCGGCTCTCCAGGGTCGAGGCGGCGGGTCATGTCGCCATGGCGAGCCCGATGCTCACGGCCATCACCGATCTGTCGGCGCCGGTGCTGCTGCACGGCGCGGCGCAGGCGGCGCTGACCGTGCCCTTCGTCGACGGCGCGGGCGCGCAGGTCGATCGGGCGGGCACCACGGCGGCGCTGATCGCGGCGGCGGAACGGATCTCGCAGGCGCTCGAGTTGGGCGGCCCGGCCGATCGGACCGCCTGATCGTCAGGCGCGGGCGGCGCTCCTCCACCAGCGCCGCCCGCCGCCGGATTTCAGCACGGCACGGCGGAACAGCCCGGCCGCGGCGCGCAGCGCCAGCACCAGCCACACGATCTGCCAGCCCAGCACCAGCAGATGCGGCCAGAGCGCCGGCCGCTCCGCCGCGCGCGCCAGCATCGCCAGCGGAGAACTCCACGGGAAGATCGCCGCCGCCTTCGCCACCCAGCCCTCGGGATGCGCAACCCCGGCCGAGGCGAAGCCGAAGAGCAGGAGCTGGATCATCGTCGCCGGCATCGCCAGCACCTGGATCTCGCGCGGCGAGCCCGCCTGCGAACCCAGCCCGAGGAAGACGGCGCCGAGCAGCAGATAGCTCGCCACGAAATAGAGCAGCACCAACGCCACGAACGCCGGCCAGCCGACCGCCGGCACGGCGGCATGGGCGAACAGCGTGGGGAAGAGCGTCAGCACCACGCCCACTCCCATCACTCCCCACACCGCCACGCCGGTGAGCGAGATCGCGAGCATCCCCGCCAGCTTGCCGAGGAAGATGGCGTCCACCGGCACCGCCGCCGCCAGCACCTCGATCACCTTGTTCGACTTCTCCTCGATGAAGGTGGAGAGCGACATGCCGGCCAGCAGCACGATCAGGAAGAACAGCACCGTCTGCCCGGCGCGCGCCAGTGCGACCCGGTCATGCGTCTCGTCGGCGGGCGAAGCGGCGACGCGCCGTTCGGGCAAGACCACCGGCGGCGGCGCAGACGGGCCGAGCGCCGCCGTGGCCCGCGCGGTATCGAGCAGCAGCGACAGATCGTCGACGGTCGACCCCGGCGCGCGGCCCGACAGGGTGATATGCGGGTCCGCGAGCGAGCCGGTGAGCACCGCGGCATAAGGAGACCTCCCGTGCAGGAGGCGCGGAGCATCCCCGCCCGATGCCGCCACGAGATCGGGCAAGGCATCGTCGCCGAGCCGGCTCGCGAGCTTCGCGCGCGCGGCCAGCAACGCGCCGGTCGATGCCGGATCAGTGGCGACGGCCACGACGGGGCGTGGCGGCGGCCCCTCCGAATTGCTGCCGATGGCGCCGAAGACGATGCCGAACAGGATCGGGAAGAGCGGCCCCAGCAGGAACAGCAGGAAGATGCGCGAGAAGACCGTCGCGGTGTAATCGCGCCGCGCGATCACCCAGGCGGAGGCGATCAGCCGCCTCATGCCGCCAGTTCCTCATCGTCGGACGGATCGACCGGCTCGCCGACGAGATCGACGAACGCCTCGTGCAGGCTCGGCCGCTCGATCTGGAGCGCCTCGATCCCCGCCCCGCCCGCGATCAGCGCCTCCAGCACCGGCTCGATGCCGGTGAGGGGCAGCGTGAAGCGCCATTCGCGATCGCGCCCCGTGGTGTCGGCGGGAAGGCTCGCGCGCCATGGCCCGTCGTCACGGCGGGTACGGAGCTGGACGCGCGAGGGCAGCCGGTCCCGCGCCTCCGCCACGCTGCCGTCGAAGCGGACCCCGCCCCTGGCGATGACGGTGATCCGCTCGCACAGCCGCTCGGCATGGGCGATGACATGGGTGGAGAAAAGCACCGTCGCCCCTTCCGCCACCTCCGCGCGGATCAGCCCCTCCAGCCGCTGCTGGTTGATCGCGTCGAGGCCGGAGAAAGGCTCGTCGAGCACCAGCAGGCGCGGCTTATGGACGATGGTGCCGAGAAGCTGCACCGTCTGCGCCTGTCCCTTCGAGAGGGTGCGGATCGGCCGCATCGCGACCTCGCCGAGCCCCGCCCCTTCCAGCAGTTCCATCGCGCGGCGGCGCCCCTCGGCCTGCGACAGGCCGCGCAGCGCGCCAAGGAAGCCGATCGCGTCACGGGGCGTCATGCTGGGGTAGAGGCCGCGCTCCTCGGGCAGATAGCCGATCAGCGAGGCCGCGCGGAGCGGATCGCGCTCGCCGAACAGCGCGCGCCAGCCCTCGTCCGGGTCGATGATGCCGAGCAACATGCGCAGCGTCGTCGTCTTGCCCGCGCCGTTGGGGCCGAGCACGCCATGGATGCTGCCGGTCGGCACCGACAGGCTCACCCCGTCGACGGCCCGCGCGCCCTCGAACAGCTTGACGAGACCGTGCGCCTCCACCGCGATATCGCTCATGCCCGTGTCCCGTTCCCGACCGGCGGCACCATCGATGGCAAAAGCCAACAAGCTGTTACGGTTCCAGACATTCTTCCGCCCCTTCTCGCCACGATGCCAGCCGCCCTGCTCCAAGGAAAGAGGCTGTTCCCACCCCTCCGCCACGCATAATGCGGTCTGGAGAAGGACGGAGGGCATGGACATGGCGACGCGATATGATGTGCTGATCGTGGGCGCGGGCCATGGCGGCGCGCAGGCGGCGATCGCACTCCGGCAGCGCAAGTTCGCGGGCACGATCGCGATCATCGGCGAGGAGCCGGAACTTCCCTATGAGCGCCCGCCGCTCAGCAAGGATTATCTCGCACAGGAAAAGCCGTTCGAGCGAATCCTGATCCGCCCCGAATCCTTCTGGGTCGAGCGCGAGGTGGCGATGCTGACCGGGCGCCGCGTCGTCTCGGTCGACCCCGAAGGCCATGGCGTCACCACGGCGGATGGCGAGACGATCGGCTATGGCCAGTTGATCTGGGCGGCCGGCGGCCACGCCCGGCGCATCGCCTGCGAGGGCCACGACCTTGGCGGCGTCCATTCGGTGCGCACCCGCGCCGACGTCGACCGGATGGTGGAGGAACTGGCGACCACCACCCGCGTCGCGGTGATCGGCGGTGGCTATATCGGGCTGGAGGCGGCGGCCGTGCTGGCCAAGCTCGGCAAGACGGTGACGGTGCTGGAGGCGCTCGACCGCGTGCTGGCCCGCGTCGCCGGCGAGGCGCTGTCGCGCTTCTACGAGGCGGAGCATCGCGCGCATGGCGTCGACGTCCGACTGGGCGCGCGCGTGGAGCATATCGAGGGCGAGGATGGGCGCGTCACCGGCGTGCGGCTGGCGGGTGGCGAGATCGTCCCGGCCGGGATGGTGATCGTCGGCATCGGCATCGTGCCCGCGGTGGAGCCGCTGCGCGCGGCGGGCGCCGAGGGTGGCAACGGCGTCGCGGTCGACGAGCACGGCCGCACCTCGCTGCCCGACATCTTCGCGGTGGGGGATTGCGCGCTCCACGCCAACCCGTTCGCGGAAGGGATACCGATCCGCCTGGAATCGGTGCAGAACGCCAACGACATGGCCACGGTCGTCGCTCGCGCGATCATCGGCGAGCCGGAACCCTATCATGCGGTGCCGTGGTTCTGGTCCAACCAATATGACCTGCGCCTCCAGACCGTGGGCCTGTCGGTGGGCCACGATCAGGAAATCCTGCGCGGCGATCCCGCCTCGCGGGCCTTCTCCATCGTTTACCTCAAGCAGAATCGCGTGATCGCGCTCGACTGCGTGAATAGCGTCAAGGACTATGTCCAGGGTCGCGCCCTGGTGAACGGCCGGGTCGTCGCCGATTCGCGGCGCCTTGCCGATGCCGCCGTTCCGTTGAAATCGCTGGTCGCGGAAACGACTTCCCCCGACTGAAACACAGCCCATCGTTCCACTCCCGTATTACTTCCCCGTTGGTTAATGACAAACTAACCGCAGCCATTCACCCTGCCGACAGGTGCTCACCCTAGTCAGGGAGCCGGGGGAGCGCTGTTGGGGACCAACGGGCTCATGCGAATGGACTCGACGCGGTCACACGCCCGCCGCAAGGCGGGCAGCGTGTTGCTGCTTCTTCTTGGTGCGATCTTCGCGCCGCTGAATCCCGCCGCCGCCGCGGCGCTCGGTTCCGTGTCGGTGGACGGGAACGCGATTACGCTCGCCTTCGATACGGCGGTGGATGGCGCGTCCGGCTTCCTGCTCGATGCGCCGCGCCGTCTGGCGGTGGACGTGGCCGGCCTCGTGCCGGGCGCGGCCAGCGCCTCGGGCGGGCCGATCATCCAGACGCGCGTGGGCCAGGTGAAGCCGGGGATCGGCCGGGTCGTGTTCGATCTGTCCGGGCCGACGGTGGTCCGGTCCGCCAGCCTTTCCGACGATCGCAAATCGCTCGTGCTGCGCCTCGCCGATGCGAGCCCGCGCGCCTTTGCGGCGGCCACCCGCGCCGGACGCACCGTCTATGGCGGCGGCTCCTCCTCGGCCGGCGGGGCCACGCTGGTGCGCACCGGGCTCACCGTGCCGCTCGACGAGCCGAAGCCCTATCAGCTTGCCATCCCGCCCGTCGCCGGCCGCGCCGACAAGCCGCTGGTGGTGATCGACGCCGGCCATGGCGGCCATGATCCGGGCTCGCTCTCGATCGACGGGAAATATCGCGAGAAGGATGCCTCGCTCGCCATCGCCAAGGCGGTGCGCAACGCGCTGCTCGCGAGCGGCCGCGTGCGCGTGGCGATGACACGCTCCGACGATCGCTTCCTCGTCCTCTCCGAGCGGCGCGAGATCGCGCGGCGGCTGCACGCCGACCTGTTCATCTCGATCCATTGCGACAGCGCGCCCGGCTCCAATGCCAGCGGCGCGACGGTCTACACGCTGTCCGAGGTATCGTCCGACCGGGTGGCCGCCAAGCTCGCCGCCAAGGAGAACAAGGCCGATATCCTGAACGGCGTGAATCTCGACAAGCAGTCGAACGACGTGTCGTCGATCCTGATCGACCTCACCCAGCGCGAGACGATGAACACCTCGTCGCGCTTCGCCGATCTGCTCCAGCGCGAGCTGACCGACCAGCGGGTGGACTTCAAGACGACCTATCACCGCTTCGCCGGCCTCGCCGTGCTGAAGGCGCCCGACGTGCCGGCCGTGCTGCTCGAAACCGGCTATATGTCGAGCCCGGAGGATCTCCGCCTCCTCTTCTCGAAGGATTATCAGCACCGCCTCGCCGTCGGCGTCACCCACGCGGTCGAGGCGCATTTCGCCCGCCGGCTGGGCCGCACCGACATCGCGATGAAGGACTGAGCGTGCCTGAGGGGCGGCGATCGCGCCGCCCTTCGCCCCGCGCCGGCTTCCAAAGCGCACACAAGCTGCTAGACCGCAGACCGACATGGACGATCAGGCGGACAGCAGCGGCCCCATCAGAATCAAGCGCAGCGACGGCGAGCGGTGGCGCCGCTTGCTGACGTCGCGATGGGCGAAAATCGGCGGGGCGTTCGTCGCCCTGATCCTCGTCGCGTGGCTGGCGATCTGGCTGATCTTCGCGCGCGATCTGCCGTCCACCGACAAGCTGCTCAGCTACGAGCCGCCGCTGCCCACCAATCTGCGCGGGATCGACGGGCAGCCGATCTACACCTTCGCGCGCGAGCGGCGAATCCAGCTCTCCTATGCGGAATTTCCGCCGCTGCTGGTCGATTCCTTCGTCTCGGCCGAAGACAAGACCTTCTTCTCGCACCACGGCATCGATGTCGGCGGCCTCGCCAGCGCGGTGTTCGATTATGCGCGCAAATATGGCTCGGGCGAGCGTGCCCGCGGCGGCTCGACCATCACCCAGCAGGTCGCCAAGAATCTGCTGACCGGCAACGAATATTCCGTGAAGCGCAAGGTGCGCGAGGCGATCCTCGCGGTCCGCATCGAGAACACGCTCTCGAAGCAGCAGATCATGGAGCTGTATCTCAACCAGATCTTCCTCGGCCGGAACGCCTATGGCGTCGAGGCGGCGGCGCAGGCCTATTTCGGCAAGGACGTGAAGGATCTGACGCTGCCGGAGATGGCCTATCTCGCCATCCTGCCCAAGGCGCCGAGCAACTATACGCCCGAACATGATGCCGACCGCGCTCTCGCCCGCCGCGCCTATGTGCTGCGCGAGCTTCAGAAGAACGGCTATATCACCGAGGCCCAGCGCGAGGCCGCCGACGCCGCCCCGCTCGGCACGATCCGCCGCGCCTCCGTCAGGCAGGACATGCCTCCGGGCTATTTCGTCGAGGAGGTCCGCCGCGAGCTGATCGACAAATATGGCGAGAATGAGCAGGACGGCGCCTATTCCGTCTATGCCGGCGGCCTGTGGGTCCGCACCTCCTTCGATCCGCAGAAGCAGGCGGCGGCCGAGAAGGCGCTGCGCGACGGCCTCGTCCGCTACGACACCGGCAAGGGCTGGAGCGGCCCGATCCGTCATATCGAGGTGGGCGAGGGCTGGCAGGGGCGCCTGCTCGCGCTCAATGTCGGCACCGGCTATGCCGACTGGAAGGCGGCCGTCGTCCTCTCCAGGAGCGACGGCCGCGCCCAGCTCGGCTTCGAGGACGGCTCGACCGGCGTCCTCCCGGCAGGCGCAGCGATCATGCCCAAGCGCGGCATCGGCGGGCGCGCCTTCGACTTCCTGCGGGCCGGCGACGTGATCGTGGTGAAGAATGAGGGCGGCACCTGGTCGCTCCGCTCGATCCCGGCGATCTCGGGCGGCATGGTGATCGAGAACCCGCACACCGGCCAGGTGCTCGCCATGCAGGGCGGATGGGACTTCAAGGGCGCGAGCTTCAACCGCGCCACCCAGGCGAAGCGCCAGCCCGGCTCGACCTTCAAGCCGATCGTCTATTCGGCCGCGCTCGACAACGGCATGACCCCGGCCTCGATCGTGGTCGACGGCCCCTTCTGCGTGTTCCAGACGGCGCGGCTCGGTACCAAATGCTTCCGCAATTTCGGGCGGGACTATGCCGGCCCGCAGACGATGCGCTGGGGCCTCGAACAGTCCCGCAACCTGATGACGGTGCGGATCGCCAGCCAGATCGGCATGGACAAGGTGACGGCGCAGGCGAGGAAGCTCGGCGTCGGCGATTATCCGAACCAGCTCGCCTTCGCGCTGGGCGCCGGCGACACCACCGTGCTCAAGATGGTCAACGCCTATTCGGCGCTCGACAATCTCGGCCGCCAGATGCCGCCGACGCTGATCGATTATGTGCAGGATCGCCACGGCAAGGTGATCTGGCGCGCCGACACCCGCCCCTGCGACGGCTGCAACGCGCCCGACTGGGACGGCAAGGCCATGCCGCGCCCGCCGGTCCGTGGCCGGCAGGTGATCGATCCGCTCACCGCGACGCAGATCGTCCACATGATGGAAGGCGTCGTCCAGCGCGGCACCGCCACGCTCCTGCGCGATCTCGGCCGGCCGATGTTCGGCAAGACGGGCACGACCTCCGGCCCCACCAACGTCTGGTTCGTCGGCGGATCGGCCGATCTCGTCGGCGGCGTCTATCTCGGCTACGACCAGCCGCGCCCGCTCGGCGGCTATGCGCAGGGCGGCACGATCGCGGCGCCGATCTTCAAGCAGTTCGCGCTGGCGACGATGGCGAAGGATCCGGTCGTGCCCTTCCGGCACGCGCCGGGCATCCGCATGGTCAGGATCGATCGCCATTCGGGCCGCCGCGTCTATGGCGGCTGGCCGTCGCCCGATCCGCTCTCGCCGATCATCTGGGAAGCCTTCAAGCCCGAGACCGAGCCGCGCCGCACCATCAAGCGCGAAACCGCGGTCAAGGAAGCGCCCAAGGCGCAGGCGGCGCCCCGCGACAGCGACTTCTTGCAGAGAGAGGGTGGGATTTACTAAATCCCGCGTTCATAGCGTGCCCCCGTCGGGGCCATTTCGCCCGCCGCACCGTGTCTCGGCACGCCGGATGTTCCGGGTGGGTTGTTGAGACGAAGGAAAACAGACGATGCGCGCCGAAGCGCAAGCTCATGTCGAGAAGATCAATGCCGCGATGGCGCTCGTCCGCCGCTTCATCGAGTGGGACCGCGCGCTGCGCCGTCTCGACGAGCTGAACGCGCGCGTCGAAGATCCGGCGCTGTGGAACGATCCCAAGCAGGCGCAGGCGATCATGCAGGAACGCCGCCGCCTCGATGAATCGATCGCGGCGGTGAAGGCGATCGAGACGGACCGCGACGACACGGTCGAGCTGATCGAGATGGCCGAGGCCGAAGGCGATGCCGACATGGAGGCCGAGGCCAACGCCTCGCTCGCGGCGCTCGCCGAGCGGGCCGAGACCGACAAGGTGAAGGCGCTGCTCGCCGGCGAGGCCGATGCCAACAACACCTATATCGAGGTCAACGCCGGCGCCGGCGGCACCGAGAGCCAGGACTGGGCCTCGATGCTCCAGCGCATGTACCAGCGCTGGGCAGAGCGGCACGGCATGAAGGTCGAGCTGATCGACTATCACGCCGGCGAGCAGGCGGGCATCAAGTCCGCCACGATGATGCTCAAAGGTGAGAATGCCTATGGCTGGGCCAAGACCGAGAGCGGCGTCCACCGCCTCGTCCGCATCTCGCCCTATGACAGCTCGGCGCGCCGCCACACCAGCTTCGCCTCGGTGTGGGTGTACCCGGAAGTCGACGACAATATCGACATCGTCATCAACGAGAGCGAGCTGCGCATCGACACCTATCGCGCGTCCGGCGCGGGCGGTCAGCACATCAACACCACGGACTCGGCGGTGCGCATCACCCACCTGCCCACCGGCATCGTCGTGCAGTGCCAGAACCAGCGTTCGCAGCACAAGAACAAGGCCGAGGCCTATAACCAGCTCCGCGCCCGTCTCTACGAGCGCGAGCTGGCCGAGCGCGAGGCCGTGGCCAACGCCACCAACGCCAGCAAGACCGACATCGGCTGGGGGCATCAGATTCGCTCCTATGTGCTCCAGCCCTATCAGCTCGTGAAGGATCTGCGCACCGGCGTCACCTCCACGGCGCCGTCGGACGTGCTGGACGGCGCGCTCGATCCGTTCATGGCGGCCGCCCTCTCGCAGCGTGTGACCGGCGAGACGGTGGAGGTGGAGGACGTCGATTGACGTCGGCCCGCGCTCTGATCGGCCTTCTGATCCTCCTGGCCCCGCTCGCCGGCTGCGCGCGGGGCTCGGATGAGCAAAGCCGGCCGGCGCGCAACAAGGACGGCTTCCCCCTCCCCGCCCGCCCCGTGGCGGCGTTGGAGCAGGACAGCATCACCACCGAGAAATCGCGCGACAAGGTCAACGAGGCCCGCGCGGTGATGAACAAGGCGGGCATCCGGCCGGGGATGACCGTCGCGGACATCGGCGCGGGCGAGGGCTATTACACCATCCGCCTCGCCGCCCGCGTCGGCGACAAGGGCCGCGTGCTGGCCGAGGACATCGTGCCCGAGGTGCATGACGAGCTCGCCGAGCGCGTCGCCCGCGAGCGGCTGGACAATGTCAGCGTCCGGCTCGGCGATCCGGCCAATCCGCGCCTGCCGACGGGCAGTTTCGATCGCGTGATGATGGTCCACATGTATCACGAGATCGAGCAGCCCTATGAGTTCCTGTGGAACGTGCGGCCCGCGCTCAAGCCCGACGGGCAGCTCGTGGTGGTCGATGCCGACCGGCCGACCTCGGCCCACGGCACGCCGGCCGGCCTGCTGCTGTGCGAGCTGAAGGCAGTGGGCTTCGAACGCGTGAAGCAGGTGCCCATGCCCTCGATCGGCGGCTATCTCTCGCTGTTCGTGGCGCGGGGGCCTCGCCCCGAGCCGAGCGCGATCCGCCCCTGCGACGCCAGCGGCCGCGCGCTCTGATCCCCGGCCACTGGCCGGCCCCGCCAAAGCCGCTATGGTGCGGCTCTTCCCGTCCCGGAGCGCCTGAATGCCCTCTCCCCGCCATCCCGAGCATCAATATCTCGATCTGCTGCGGCAGGTGTGGACGCAAGGCGACGAGCGCCGCGATCGCACGGGCGTCGGCACGCGCTCGCTGTTCGGGGCGACGCTGCGCTTCCCGCTGGCCGACGACGCGATTCCGCTGCTCACCACCAAGCGCATCGCCTGGAAGGTGGCGGCACGCGAGATGCTGTGGTTCCTGAGCGGCTCCACCAACATCCGCCCGCTGGTCGAGCAGAAGGTGCATATCTGGACCGACTGGCCGCTCGCCCGCTATCGCGCGCATTCGGGCGAGGCGATCGATCGCGACACGTTCGAGCAGCGCATCCTCGGCGACGACGCCTTCGCGGCGGAATGGGGCGATCTCGGCCCGGTCTATGGCAAGCAATGGGTCGACTGGCCGCGCTTCGAGCCCGACGCCGTGCATCCCGAGCTGTTCCGCCGTGCCTCGACCGGCATCAACCAGATCGCCATGCTGGTCCATGGCCTGCGCCATAACCCGGCTTCGCGCCGGCACATCTTCACCGGATGGAATGTCGCCGAGCTGGAGGAGATGGCGCTGCCGCCCTGCCACATGACCTATCAATATCATGTCTCGGGCGACCGGCTGTCGGGGATGCTGTGGCAGCGCTCCTGCGATCTCGGGCTGGGCTTCGCGTTCAATGCTTTCTCGGCGGCGCTGCTCATTCGGATGCTGGCTCAGCAATGCGACCTCGAGCCCGGCGAGCTGGTGTGGAGCGGCGGCGACGCGCATGTCTATCTGAACCACGAGCATCTCGTGACCGAGCAGCTTTCCCGCGAGCCCCGTGGCACGCCCAAGCTCCGCATCCTGCGCAAGCCGGAGTCGATCTTCGACTACACAATCGAGGATTTCGAGGTGGTGGACTATGATCCCCACCCGCACATCGCCGCCCCGGTCGCGGTGTGAGCCTTTTCGCATGAAGCATTGGTTCAAGGACGGCGTGTTCCGCGCGGTGCTGCGCAACGCCGGCTATCTGGGTTCGACCAAGCTCATCGGCGCGCTGTTCGGCCTCGTCTCGCTCGCCTGCGCCAGCCATGCGCTCGATCCGGCTGTGTTCGGGATGCTGATGATCGTCCATGCCTATGCGGTGGGCGCCAACGGCATCGCCAAGTTCCAGAGCTGGCAGGTCATCATCCGCTATGGCGCCCCAGCGCTGAAACAGGGCGACCGGAAGCCCGCGCGGGATGCCATCCGCCTGGCGTTCGGCCTCGACATCGTGAGCGGGCTGCTCGGCATGGCGGCGGCGATGACGGCGCTGTTCTGGCTCGCGCCGGCGCTCCATATCGACGCCGGCCATTTCGGCCTCACCCTCTTCTACTGCACACTGGTGCCGACCATGGCGGCGGCCACGCCCACGGGCGTGATGCGCCTGCTCGACCGGTTCGACCTGATCGCCAAGCAGGGGTTGGCGACGCCGGTGCTGCGCGCGGTGGGGGCCGCGATCTCCTATGTCTTCCACCTCGGCTTTCCGGGCTTCGTCGTCGCCTGGTACATCGCGGACATCGTCGGCGACCTGATCCTGTGGGGGCTCGCCGTCCGCGAGTTGAGGCGGCACGACATGCTCGATGCGCTGCGCCCCGGCCTGCGCGGCGCGGCGCGGCGCTTGCCGGATGCGTGGAGCTTCGTGTGGTCGACCAACATCGCCACCTCGCTCAGCTCCGCCTGGGGGCCGGTGAGCAACCTGATCGTCGGCGGCGTGCTCGGGCCGGCGGCGGCCGGCCTCTACGGCATCGCCGCCACGCTGCTCGATTCCGCCAGCAAGCCCGCCGATCTTTTGACCAAGGGCTTCTATCCCGAGATTATGCGGCTCGATCCGTCCAGCAAGCATCCGTGGAAACTGGCGCTGCGCACCGGCGCGCTGGCGGGCGGGCTCGGCATCGTCGTGGTCGGGCTGATCTTCCTCGGCGGCAAGCCGCTGATCGGGCTGTTCGGGCATAAATATCTGCCGGCCTATGGTTTGCTCAGCCTGATGATGTTCGCGCTGATGGTGTCGATGGCGAGCGCGCCGCTGCAATCGCTGCTCTACATGGTCGGGCGGCAGCGCGCGGCGCTGGTGGCGCAGGCGGCGGCGACGGTGGTGTATCTCGCCGCGCTCGCCATGCTGTCGCACCTGTTCGGGCTGACCGGATCGGGCAGCGCCTATGTGCTCGGCAATGCCGCCCTCGCGCTGTTCATGCTGATCCCGGTGATGGCGAGCTATCATGGCCGGCACCGCTATGCGCCTGCGGGTGACGCCAAACCGTAACACTCCTCCGCGAGGGACAGGCGGCGCCATTACGAAAGGATGACATGATGCGAGCCCACCACTTCGCCCCTCTGGCCCTCGTGCCGCTGGCGTTGATCCTGGCGCTGTCGTCGACCAGCCCGGCCGGCGCGCGGCGCGAGCGCATCGCCAGCACGCGCCAATGCATCCCGCTCCACTCGATCCGCGACGAGACGGCGGAATCCGATTCGCGGCTGATCTTCCACGTCAGCGGCGGCGCCGCCTTCCGCAACCGCCTGCCCGAGCCGTGCGAGGATCTGCTGCGCATCAACAATGTCGACAAGCTGAAGCTCAGCGCGGTGGGCGATGTCGAGCTGTGCGAGGGGGACGCGGTGCAGATCGTCCATCATGACGGCTCGCTGCTCGGCGCGATCGGCGCGGGCGGCCCCACGCGTGAGATCAGTTGCAAGCTCGGCCGGTTCGAGCCGATCTCCGAAATGTCGCTGACCGAAGAGCTGCGCCGCTAAGGGGCGCTTGAGGGGCTGGAGCGGGTGAAGGGAATCGAACCCTCGTCGTAAGCTTGGAAGGCTTCTGCTCTACCATTGAGCTACACCCGCTCGGCCGCCTGCCGCTTGCCACAAGGGTGAGGGCGCGGTCAACGCAGAGCTGATGCGCCGGCGCATTTCTTCGCGGATGCCGCAAAAGCGGTGACGCCGCCCGCCATGCTCCTGTATCGTGACGGCCGGAACGGATCGGGGGACGAAGAATGCGGGGAATCTGGGCGCGCGTGCTGATGGGGCTGGCCATGGCGCTGACCGCGCTGACGCCGGCCATGGCGCGGGACGCCAGGGCGCCGCTGGTGCTCGCCGCCGCCAGCCTTCAGGAGTCGCTCACCGCCGCCGCGGACGCCTGGGCCGCGAAGGGCCACGCCAGGCCCACCATCTCCTTCGCCGCCTCCTCCGCCCTCGCCCGCCAGATCGATGCGGGGGCGCCCGCCGACCTCTTCATCTCGGCCGACGAGCCGTGGATGGACGATGTGCAGAAGAACGGCCATGTCGCGCCGGGCACGCGCGTCTCCTTCCTCGCCAACCGGCTGGTGCTGATCGCGCCGGCCACGAGCAAGGGGTCGATCGCGATCCGCAAGGGCTTCCCGCTGGCGCAGGCACTGGGGGACGGACGCCTCGCCATGGCGGACCCGGATTCGGTGCCCGCCGGCAAATATGGCAAGGCCGCGCTCACCGCATTGGGCGTCTGGCCGCAGGTGGAGCCCAAGGTGGCGCGCGGCGACAGCGTGCGGGCGGCGCTGGCCTTCGTCGAGCGCGGCGAAACGCCCTACGGCATCGTCTACGAAACCGACGCCAAGGCGTCCAAAGCGGTGCGGATCGCCGGCATCTTTCCCGAGAACACGCACCCGGCCGTCACCTATCCGATCGCGCGGCTGACCGGATCGGCCAGCCCGGAGGCCGAGGGCTTTCGCCGCTTCCTGCTCTCAAGCGCGGGCCGGGCGATCTTCCAGCGCTACGGCTTCCTGACGCACCGGCCCTGAGGCGTGACGCTCAGCGCCGACGACTGGGAGATCATCCGCCTGTCGCTGAAGGTGAGCGGCGTGGCGGTGGGGCTGGCGCTGCCGGTGTCGTTCGCGCTCGCCTATCTGCTGGCGCGCGGGCGGTTTCCGGGCAAGGCGGTGCTGGACGGGCTCGTCCACCTGCCGCTGGTGCTGCCGCCGGTGGTGACGGGCTGGCTGCTGCTGATCGGCTTCGGCCTGCGGGGGCCGATCGGCGGGCCGCTGCACGACTGGTTCGGCATCACGCTGATCTTCCGCTGGACGGGCGCGGCCTTCGCCGCCGCGATCATGGCGCTGCCGCTGATGGTGCGTGCCATCCGCCTGTCGATCGAGGCCGTCGACCGGCGGCTGGAGGGCGCGGCCCGCACGCTCGGCGCGAGCCCGTGGCACGCCTTCCGCACCGTCACGCTGCCGCTGTCGATGCCCGGCGTGCTGGCGGCGCTGGTGCTGGGCTTCGCGCGATCGATCGGCGAGTTCGGCGCGACCATCACCTTCGTCTCCAACATCCCCGGCGAGACGCGCACGCTGCCGCTCGCCATCTACGCCGCGCTCCAGATGCCGGGCAACGACGCCACCGTCGCGCGGCTCGCGATGATCTCGGTGGCGCTGTCGCTGGGGGCGCTGGTGGCATCCGAATGGCTCAACCGCCGCCATGCCTTCGGGCGGGGTGGCCATGTCCTTTGACATCGACGTCGCACGGCAGCTCGGCGACATCGAAATCGCCGCTGCCTTCTCGGTCGGGCCGGGCCTGACCGCGCTCACCGGGCCGTCGGGTGCGGGCAAGACCTCGCTGCTGGCGATGGTGGCGGGGTTGCTCAAGCCCGATCGCGGCCATGTCCGGGTCGACGGCATCACCCTGTTCGACAAGGCGGAGGGCATCGATCTGCCGCCAAACAGGCGCCGCATCGGATATGTCTTTCAGGACGCGCGGCTCTTCCCGCATCGTCGGGTGCGCGCCAACCTGCTCTACGGCCACAGGCTCGCCACACCCGAGGATCGCTGGATCGGGCTGGAGGACGTCGTCTCGTTTCTCGGCATCGCTCCTCTGCTCGATCGCTGGCCGCGCTCGCTCTCGGGCGGCGAGGCGCAGCGCGTGGCGATCGGGCGGGCGCTGCTGTCCGGCCCGCGCTCGCTGTTGATGGACGAGCCGCTCTCCTCGCTCGATCCGCCCCGCCGCGCCGAGATCATGACGCTGATCGAGCGGGTGCGCGACGAGCTCGCCGTGCCGATCCTCTACGTCACCCATGATGGCGCCGAGGCCGAACGCCTCGCCACCCAGCGGATCACGCTCGGCATATAGAAAAGGGCGGCTCCGCAACGGAACCGCCCCTTCAAAAGTCGTCTTAGATACCTTTATCCGACGAAGGCGCGCTCGATCACATAATGGCCCGGCGCCGCGTTCGAGCCCTCGGAGAAGCCGAGGCCATCGAAGGTGTGGGCCAGATCCTTAATCATCGCCATGCTGCCGCACATCATCACGCGATCATGCTCAGGATCAAAGGCGCGCTCGCCGAGCACGGTCGGGCCGAACAGCGTGCCGTCCTCGACCAGCCCGCCGATGCGCTTGCTGGTGTGGAACGGCTCGCGCGTCACGGTCGGGATGTAATGGAACTGGAGCAGCGCCTGATCCGAGACGAGCGGATCGTCGGCGAGCTGCGCCTCCAGCTCGCCCCGGAAGGCGAGGTCGCTCACCCGGCGCACCGAGTGGACCAGGATGATCTGCGAGAAGCGATCATAGATGTCGGGATCGCGGATGATCGACAGGAAGGGCGCGAGGCCGGTGCCGGTCGAGAGCAGGAACAGGCGACGGCCGGGCAGCAGCGCATCGGCCACCAGCGTGCCGGTCGGCTTGCGGCCGAGGAAGACGGGATCGCCCTCCTTGATCGTCTGGAGACGCGAGGTCAGCGGGCCGTCCGGCACCTTGATCGAGAGGAAGTCCAGCTCCTCCGCATAGGCCGGGCTGGCGATCGAGTAGGCGCGCAGCAGCGGGCGCTGCCCGTCGGGCAGGCCGAGCATGACGAACTCGCCCGAGCGGAAGCGGAAGCTCGACGGGCGCGTGATCGAGAAGCTGAAGAGATGCTCGTTCCAGTGATGGACGCGCGTAACCGTCTCGACGCTGAGCGCAGTGGTGGGCGTAAGGGTGTGAAGCTCGCTCAACGGCCGGCCTCCTGATTGTCGTGGGTTGCGATGCCGGCCGGGGCGAGCCCGATCTCGGCGAGGATGGGGGTCGCTTCGTCCAGCGCGCACGCGATCGGAGAAACGGCCTCTTCGGCGACCAGCAGAGCAAGCGTGCCGTCGCGACGACCATGGTTCGCGGGATCAAGGCTCGCGCTCCACAGCGTCAGCAGGATCGCCTCGTCCTCGCCGATCCGCGTGCTGCCGATCGGGGCAAGGCCGAGCTTCTCCAGCCCGTCGCTGTCGAGCATGGCCATCACGGTGTTGAACGCCGGCAGCGCGGTGGCCACGCCCATGCCCTCGAAGGCGGGCTCCAGCGCCGCGAACGGGCCGGTGCCCGCGCTCGCCGCCGTGGCCCAGCTCCGCATCGCCCAGAGCAGGAATCGGCTGCCCTGGCTGAGCCGGTGAACCGGCTGGTCGATGAGAAGGTACATGAACGAAGTCTCCAAACAGTCGAGCGCACATATTGCGAACCGATCGCAATATCAATGCCGGGCGCGTCGACTGGCCGCTCTCCCTTTCTCCCGATCGATCGCGGCCGAAGCCGATGAACGATGGGCGACTGGTCGCGTCGCGCTAACAAAAAGGGCTGGTCGGCCCATGCGGCCCCCTCAAGAGCAATGTGGCGCCGGAGTCAATGTAGGCTTTCTTGGGACGCCCGAGCGCGGGCTTCGCCATGCCCCGCTCCGGGGCAAATCCACCGCGCGGGACGAGGCCTCGCGCGGTGGACGGCGAACCGGTCAGAACAGGTCGAAGGTGAGCGGAATGCGGAGCGTCGTGCGCAGATCGGTCGCATCGTCGGTCACCCCGGCCTCGATGCTCCAGTTGATCGTGGTGCGCTGGTTCACGCGATAGCTGACGCCGAACAGGAAGCGGCCCAGTTGCAGATCGCGCGTCCTCTGCGTGGTGGGATCGTTATAGGCCCCTCTCTGGCTGTTGAAGGTCCGCAGCCGGCTCTTCGTCCCCAGCACCCAGGTATGGGCATAGCCGAGGCTGATCGAGGTGCGCGGATTGAGCGAGATGGCGATGCCCGCGCTCGCGCTGGGCTCGCCACCCGGCCACACCCGCTCGATCAGCGCCGGCCCGATCACCGTGTTGGGCGAGTTGGGGAAGTTGTAGGTATAGCCGATCGTCCCGAACAGCACGGCCGGATCGGTCGGCAGGATCGCGGTCAGATTGGGCTGCACACCCCAGAAGCCCGCGCCGGTCGCCGCCTTCAGGGCGTTGCCGAGCGAATCGCGGGGGACGGTGAAGGGATTGGTGCCGGTCGGCGCGATCGCCTGCACGCCGGCGATCAGATAGGGCGAACCGTTATGCCCGTCGGTGAGCTGATAGCGGGCGCCGAAATCGATATCGCCGAGATGGCCGTTGTTCACCGGCTTGTCGATCTGCCCGGCATTGGGGTTGTTGGGGTCCGCCACCGGCGCCAGCACCGATTTGCTGGAACGATAGACATAGGGGATGCGGGCGTTGATCTCGAACCGGTTGGTGACGCCGAAGCGCGCCACGCCCGCCGCCGTTATGAAGTCGTCCCGGCTCTGGTTGATGTCGAACACGCCGATCAGCACCGACGCCGGCACCTCGACACCGCGGAAGATCACGCTGTTGTTGTCGGCGCGGGCATATTCGAGATCGCTCTCCAGCGTCAGCCGGCCCTTCTTGGTGATGATGCCGCCCTGCGCGTCGAGCACCGCGACCTGCACCTGGCGCTGATCGGTCGGCGCCTCGCCAACGGTCTGGACGCCGCCCGCGCCGCTGCCCGGCGCGCGCTCCGGCGGGGCCGGCGGGGGCGAGACGGGGAGCGGCACCTCGCCGGGCTGGCCGGCGCTCGCCACCGCCGGCGCGCCGCCCACCTTGGCGTAGAAGCGCGCCTCCAGCGATTCCAGCCGGCGGCGCTCGGCATCGAGCGAGCGCTGCTGCTCCTCCAGCGCGGCGCGCTCGGCCGCGATCTCCTGCCTGAGCGCGGCGATGTCGTCGGGCGCGCTGCTGACGGCGGCGGGCGCGGCGGCAGCCTCCGCCGGCGCGGGCGAAGATGTGCCGGCGAGCAACAGGGCGAGCATTGCTGCGATCATGGCATCCCCCAATGTTCGCCGATCCCCATCGGCGGCCTACGAACCCCTAATGCGCGCGTGCCGAATCGAATGCCGCCCGCGCCGCGAGGAAGGCGCTGCTGATCGCGGCGACCGGCACGTTCTGCATGTCGATGTTGATGGTGCTGGTGGTATCGATGGTGCGGTTGTTGGCGGTGTTGGCGATCACCACGCCGGTCGCCTGCCCGATCAGGTGCTGCACCTCGATCGAGGGGCCGGCATAGGTGACGACGTCGCCGCGATCGGTGCTGGTGAGGCTGTAGCTGCCCGACGCGGTCTGCACCGGCGCGCCGTTGGCGGTGAGCGGGAGGGCGTTGCCGCCGGTCGAGGCCGGAGATGCGTTCGACACGATGGTCACGGCCGGGGTGCTTGGCGTGGAGACGACGGTGGCTCCGTTCGCCGACCGCGAGACGCTGACGCCGGTGCCGTCCGCGGCGCCCGTCACGCTGGTGCCGCCGCTGCCGCTCGCCGGGCCGCCGTCGCCCGAATAGACGTGGACGCCCGCATCAGGCCCTTCGCTGCTGTAGACGGTGTGAAGCGCCAGCGCGCCGTCGATGCGCGTCTGCACGTCGATCCCGATCGCGATGTCGAGCCCGTTCGGAAGATCGAAGCCGCCCCGCATCTCGCCCAGTTCGGCATCGGGCACGCGCGGGCTGTCGAACAGCGAGGGCGGGGGCGCCTTCACGACGATGGGCTGCACCACCGAAAGCGCGAGAGCCAGAAGTGGCAGCAGCATGGCATCGCCCTCCCTAGAAGGAGTTCAGGCCGGGCCTCGTCAACGCCAGCCCGGACAGGCTGAGCGGTTCGGCTCCGGGATAGAAGCGGTAGCTCGGGGCACGCGCGAGGTCCGCCGCCTGGTTGAAATGCGCGTTGGCGACCGACGTGCGTCCGTTCAGGACGAAATAGACGTTGTTCCACTGCTTCTGGAACACCGAGCGATCTTCGCGCCGCAGGCCGAGCGAGGGATCGCCGAGGATCAGCGTCCGCCCCTCGAAGCCCACCACCACCACGAAATGCCGGTATCCGTTGAAATTGATGAGCGCGATGCCCGGCGTGCGGGCCTTCATGATCTGCTCGAGCTTCACCCGATAGCCATCCGCCGACAGGCCGCGCGCGGCGAGATAGCGCTTCATGTCGAGCATCGAGAAGCCGACCTTGCGGATCTGCGCCTGATCGCCGTCGCGCCACATGCCGAGGAAGACGCTCTGCTCGGTCTGGGGATCGTCGTAATGATAGCGCAGCAGCGTCGCGAGCGCGGCCGAGCCGCAGCTAAAATCATATTGCTGGCGCACCACCGTGTCGAAACGGCGGCCGATCATGCTGTTGACGGGGAGGCGGAACTCCATCGTTCCACCATAATTGACCCGGTTGTCGCCCTCCGGGAGCAGCGCGCCGGAGCAGGCGCCGAGTGGGAGCAGCACCCCCATCCATGCCATGATCGCCCCCGATCTCATGACACTCTCCCTGTTTCAGGGCCGGATTGCGACGTTCACGTTCAACGACGAATTGATCGCAACATTGTTGCCCGTATTGGCACTCAGCACGGACAATCCGTTCATGTTCTGAAAGGATGTCGGGTCGAAGTTTATCGTACCGGTCACCGAATTTCCATCGACATGATTGCCGGAAACTGTGTTGGTATTTTGCGCCATGATATATTGATCGACATTGGCCATGCCGGTGATCGTGCTCAACTGCCCGTCACCCACGGCACCCGCCTGCCCAAAGGGCAAGGAAGGCGCGGCGGCGGCCGTCTGCGCCATGCCCGGCGCGGCGATCGACCCGAGGGCCAAGGCCCCGGCGATAAGGAACGCCCTGTTCATCGTTCCGTCCCCTGCGAAAGGAAGCGCGCCCTGAAAGACGGAAGGCGCGGAACCGGTCTGCCCCGCGCCTCCCTTCGGCTTATTGCAGATTGATCGTCCCGGCCGAGACGCTGACGTTGACCGAGCTGTTCTGCGAGGCGCCCACGCCGGTGTTCATGTTGAGCGCTTGCAGGCCGGCGAAGTTCTGGAACGCGCCGTTGTCGACGGTCAGGCTGTTGTTCGGGCCGTTGTCCGTGCCGCGATTGGCCGCGTAGGAGACCCACGCGCCCGTCACGTTGCTCGCCAGATCGGACGAGGAGACGACCGAGGTGTTCACCGAGCTGTCGTTATAGCTGTCGGTGGTCGTGCGGGAATGATCGGAATTGTCATTGCCGCTGTCGGCGATCGAGGTGGTGGTCGTCGCGGTCCAGGTCTTGGTGCGGTTGTTGCTGTCATGCTGCGAGTTGTCGGTCGCCGACCCGCCATTGTTCGCCGCCACCGTGCCGGCCGTGTTGGTCGAGGTGTTGGTCTTCGTGTCCGTCTTGGTCAGCGTGTTGGTCTTGGTCGAGTTGCCGCTGTCCGTGACGGTCGCGGTGTTCGTCCGGGTGTCGGTATCGTTCGACGTCCAGGCCTTGTTCGACGTCCAGGCGAAATTCTTCGAATTGTCCGAACTGTCGGTGCTGGTCGACGTGCTGTTGTTGCTGTCGGCGGTGTTGCCGCTGTCCGTGACGCCGAGCGTGCTCGTCTTGTTCACCGTGGTGGTGGACGTGTTGGTCGTGCTGGCATCCCCGGTCGCCGCGGCGCTGCCGAGGCCGGCCCAGTTGGTGGTGGTCGTCGCCGTCGTCGGTGTCCCGCCGCCGCCCGGACCCGGATCCGCGAGCGCGGCGCCCGAAATCATGATGGCGGCGAATGATGCGGTCAGCAGAAGATGGGTCTTCATGGAAACGATCCTCCTGTTCGCTTTCTTTCCGACCTGCCCCCGATTGCAGGACATGTGCCGAGGACGGCCCAAGCGCGACGGTGGAAAGCCCCGAGGGAGATCCCGCCGCCAGACGCCTTATCGCCCCGACCAGCCGGGCAGGATGAGCCCTCAGACGACGGAATAGCCACTGATCGGACGATCAGGGCGGCCTCCCCCCATTTGAGGGGAAAGCACCGCGCAACACACGGGAACGATGGGATTTATCGGAGCGCCCTCACCCTTCGCCACGGGGTGCCCATGCCCGAAGGGGAGGAAACCGCGCGACCGTGGGCAAACCGAACGCATATCGCTCCGCCCCGCTTCGTAGCCCGATCGGATAAAGCCCTACTCCCCACGGGCATCGCGATATCGATCCGATGATCCGGCTTCTTACACGCTCTGGCTCACCGAATCGCCACGTTCCGTGCCAATGCGGTGAAGGCGGGTGTGGAAATTCCGGCGCCGGTCGCGCCCACGTCACCGCGGGCGTTCAGATGCATGGGTTCGACCATGCACACAGGAGAGGTGGGGCCACATGCAGGTGCCGAACATCAGCGCCCCGGCGCGACGGATGGCGATCCCCCCGGCCAGGCCGTTCCGGCTGCCCGAAGCCCCCTCTGCCGAAACCGGGATGGACGACGATTTCGACTGGGCGATACAGGCCCTCCGGTCCGGCAGCGGCGCCGGTTTCGCGCTGATCCTCGCTCGGGGGGCCGGCCATGACACGCACCGGCTGCTCGCGCTCGATGGCCTGCCGGTCGCGCGCGCGGCGGCGCTGCTCGACGACATCGCGGACCGGCTGCCCACTCCCTCCGCCCGCCCGCAATCCGTCGAGGAAAGCTGGCTCGATCCCGGCGTGCCCGACATCGCCCGCCTCTTCCACATCACCCAGCAGCCGGATTGCGCGATCAGCCTCGTCCTCGGCTTCCCGGTGCCGCCCAAGGGATCGGCGATGCGGCGGACGCTGGCGCTGGGGAAGCTGCTGCTCCCCTGTGTCGCCCGCTTCGCCGCGATGCGCGATGCGCTGGCGCGCGAGCATCGGCTCGCCCACGGGCTCCGCAACGCGCTGGATCATGTGAATGCCGGCATCGGCATCATCTCTCCGTCCAAGCATGTCGCGTTCGCCAACCTCGCCTTGCGCGAGATCATCGACGAGCATGACGGCCTGCGCGCGAGCGGCGAGTCCGTCACCGCCACCTCCCTCAGGGACGCGGTGCGCCTTCAGGTGAGCCTCGACCATATCCTCGCCACGCACGACGCGGACGGGGCCGACCACGCGCTGATGCTCGCGCTGCCCCGCCAGCCGGGCCGGCCTCCGCTGATGGCGGCGGTCCTCCCGTCGGGCATGGACGGCGATGGCGAGGCATCCGCCATTCTGTTCGCGATCCGGCCGGAGGGCGATCTTTCCGGTGCGCTGGCGCCGATCTGCCGGCTGAACGGGCTCTCGCCGGTGGAGACCCGGCTCGCCTGCTGCCTCACCATGGGCAAGACGCTCGCCGAGACGGCGCGGATGATGCGGATCAAGCAGCAGACCGCCCGTGCCTATCTCCGCCAGATCTTCCAGAAGACCGGCACCAACCGGCAGGCGGATCTCGTGCGGATGATGATGAGCAATCTGCTGCCCTTCTTCGGGCGCACCAAGGTCGAGGCGATCGTCTGAGCCCGCGCGGCTCAGCTCATCATCATCGCCACGGTCAGCAGGATCAGCCCGACCATCACCGCGATGGCTGCGAGGCTGACGACCGTCACCACCTCGACGCGCTCGACCTCGATGCTGCGCCACAGGTCCATTTCGACATCGTCCCGATACCGCATGATCCGTCCTTCACCGACAGGCTTCCCCGCCTTCGGGGCCGTCATAGGTGCGACCGGGCCGGGCCGTCTTGAACGGCCCGCCCCTCCCTTGAAGCAATTCCGCACCGAACCGACGGCCCCGCTGGCAAGGCTCCCGGACGGAGCGTCACTTGCCGCTGATGTTCAGCCCCAGCTTCGCCCATTCCTGCTGCGAGTGGCATTCGTGGCGCGGGACGTTCGAGCCGGTCAGGCTATGCGTCCAGCAATATTGGCCGGTTTCGGCATTATAGGTGATGGTGCTGCCGTCGCTGAGTTCGACGCGGTGCTGCGTGGAGGCGTGCGCGAGGGCGGGCGCGGCGGCGGCGGTGGCGAACAGCAGTTCGAACGCGGCACAGGCGGCAAGGCGAGCGGAAGCTTTCATGGCGTCATCCCTTCGAGAAACCGTGTGAGCGGGCCGTGGATCGGCGCGCGCCTCATCCTTTGCATGGGGTGTGCCAGTCTGCCGGAAGGCCCGGATTGCGCGGTTTCGGCGCCACGAGGCCTGTTTGCCTCTGGCGGATTTCACCGAGGATTGGCATGGATCGCCAAGGCTCGGACAGTTTCGCCGGATGTCTCCTTTCGGGGACTTGTTCCGGCGATGGTTCAAGTCCGCTTGCCGGAGAGCGCAGGCATTGTCAGTCTGAAATCCCGGATGGATGCAGGGCGAAAGGCGAAGGGTGCGGAACAAGGGCAGGAACGACCAGAGCGCAGGGGAAAGTCGCGGGACGCGGCTCTCGGTTTCGCTGTCGGGCACCAACCTCGCGCGGGCCGGCGACTATAATCAGCGCACGGTGCTCCAGGCGATCCGGCTGAGCGGCGAGACGACGCGGGTGGAGCTGGCCCGCCAGACGGGGCTCACCGCGCCGACCATCGCCAACATCACCGGACGGCTCGCCGAACTCGGCCTCGTCCGGCAGGTCGGGCGGCTGCATGGCGGGCGGGGGCAACCGGCGCTGCGGCTGGCGGTGAACCCGGACGGCGCCTTCACCATCGGCCTCAACATCGACCGCGACCATATCACGCTGGTGACCCTCGACCTCGCCGGCGAAGTGCGCAGCCGCGTGAGCACCGAGATCCCCTTCGCCATGCCGGAGGACGTGACCGCCTATGTTTCGCGCGAGATCGGCGGGCTGATCGCGGCGGGCGGCGTGGACCGCGAGCGCATCCTCGGCGTCGGCGTGGCGCTGCCCGACGATCTCGGCGCCATCACCCTGCCCCGCCGGCCCAGGGGATATGAACGCTGGAGCCAGCTCGATATTCCCGAGTTGCTGCGCGACGTGCTGCCGTGGACGGTGCATGTCGACAATGACGCCGCGGCGGCGGCGCTCGGCGAGGCGCAGTGCGTCACCGGCTTCGGCCATCCGAGCTTCTTCTACCTGCTCATCAGCGCGGGCCTCGGCGGCGGGCCGGTGATCGAGGGCAGCTATTATCGCGGCGCCACCCGGCGCAGCGGCGAGATCGGGCTGATGCCGGATGCGACCTCCGCCCTCCCCGGCGCGATCGTGCAGGACATCGTCTCGCTCTCCGCGCTCGGCGCGCGGCTGGAGGCGGCGGGCCTCGCGCCCGACAGCGACCTGACCGACGAGGCGGGGCCGGCCGCGCCGATCGTGTCGCAATGGATCGCCGACGCGACCCGCTCGCTGGTGTCGCCGCTGGTGGCGGTGAACTGCCTGATCGATCCGGGGCTGGTGCTGATCGGCGGGCGGCTGCCGATGCCGCTGATCGAGCGGCTGTCGGCGAGCCTCAACGAGGCGCTCGCGGGCCTGCCCATCCCCACCCATGCCAATGTCCGCCCGGCGACGATGGCGGGCGACGCGCCGGCGATCGGGGCGGCGATCATCCCGGTGCTCGATCAGCTCCTGCCGTCGGACGCCATCCTCATCCAGGCCGGCCGCTCATAGCTTCATCGTGCCGGTGTCCATGAAGCGCTGGTGCCAGGACAGCGCCTCGGACGGCAGCGACGGCGCGTGCTGGCCGAACGAGCCCTTCGCGGCCCGCGCCTGATAATCGCGCAGCATCGGGCGATAGTCCGGGTGGGCGCAGCGCTCGATGATGAGGCTGGCGCGCTGCTTGGGGCTCAGGCCGCGCAGGTCGGCGAGGCCCTGCTCGGTCACGATCACCTGCACGTCCTGCATGATGTGATCGACATGCGAGGCCTGCGGCACGATCGCCGAGATGGCGCCGCCCTTGGCGGTCGACGGCGTCATGAACACCGAGACATAGGCGTTGCGCGCGAAATCACCCGATCCGCCGATGCCGTTCTGGATGCGCGATCCCATGATGCAGGTGGAATTGACGTTGCCGTAGATGTCGGCCTCGATCAGCCCGTTCATCGCGATGCAGCCCAGCCGCCGGACGATCTCGGGATGGTTGCTGATCTCCTGCGGGCGCAGGATCATCCGCTCGCGATAGCGCGCCATGTCGGCGTTGATGCGGTGCGCGGCATCCGGGCTCAAGGAGAAGGCCGTCGCCGACGCCATGCGCAGGCGGCCGCTGTCGAGCAGGTCCAGCATTCCGTCCTGGATCACCTCGGTATAGGCGGTGAGGTCGTGGAACGGCCCGTCGATGAGGCCCGTCAGCACCGCGTTGGCGATGTTGCCGACACCCGACTGGAGCGGCAGCAGCGTGGGCGGCAGCCGCCCGATCTTCACCTCATGGCCGAGGAAATCGAGCAGATGGCCCGCGATCGCCTTCGCCGTCGCGTCGGGCGGGGTGAAGGGGGCGTTGCGATCCGGCGCATCGGTCTCGACAACGGCGATCACCTTGTCGGGATCGCAGCGCAGCGTCGGCTGGCCGATGCGGTCGTCCGGCCGGATCAGCGGGATCGGCACGCGATGCGGCGGCAGCGCGGTGCCGTAATAGATGTCGTGCATCCCTTCGAGCGCCGGATTCTGCCAGCTATTCACCTCGAGGATCACGGCCCTGGCGCGATCCAGCCACGTCTTGTTGTTGCCGACCGATGAGGACGGCACCAGCGAGCCATCCGGCAGGATCGCCGTCACCTCGATCACCGCCACGTCGAGCGGCCCGAGGAAGCCCTGCCACGCCATCGGCGCGACCTGGCTCAGATGCATGTCGAGATAGTCCATCTCGCCACGGTTGATCCGCTCGCGGGCGATGGGATCGGAGTTGTAGGGCAGGCGCAGCTCGATGCCGTCCGCCCTGGCGAGCGCGCCGTCCAGCTCGGGGCCGGTGGAGGCGCCGGTCCACACCTTCACGCGCATCGGACGGCCGGCTGCGTGCTCGGCCTCGATCCGCTCGGCGAGCGCGGTCGGAACCGCCTTGGGATAGCCCGAGCCGGTGAAACCGCTCATCCCCACGGTCATGCCATGGGTGATGAGCGCGGCGGCGGACCCGGCATCCATGCGGCGGGCGGCCAGCCCCTGATGGGCGATCCGGTCGGTCATCTCGCAATCTCCTGCTCCCGCCCTGATGCGCGGGTGTCTGCGCGTTGCTTAGCCAGAGCGGCTTTGTGGGATAATGAAGAAAATGAGGACAATAGTCGTGCGTGGATCGTTCAAATGATCGGCATGGCGCAAATCGCTCAAGGCTCGCTCCCCAAGCCGTATCGCTCATCGAATATCGCCTGCGCCCTGCGGACATCCGGCGCGTGCTCGGCCGTCCAGGCGTTGAGCGCCGCAAACGGCTTATCCAGCGATCGCCCCAGGGGCGTCACCACATATTCCACGCCGGGCGGCGAGCTGTCGATGAGCCGGCGTTCGACGATCCCGTTACGCTCCAGACGCCGAAGGCACTGGGTCAGCGTCTTCTGCGCGATGTTCGACACCGTGCGCCTGAGCTGGTTGAAGCGGAGCGAGCCGCCGGCGGCGCAGATCGCCCCCAGCACGAGGATGCTCCAGCGATCGGCGATCTGATCGAGCAGGAGACGATCGAAATCGCTGCCATCGGGTTTCATCGCGCCATGCCACTCTCGGGAGGTTGCCTTCAGGATACCTGGTTACGCCAAAGTGCATTCTTTACGCCGGGTAACGAAAGGATATTTGGGCTGCCGATCAAGCAGAAGGTGGTTCCATGCGGAAAATCGGTGTCGGCATCATCGGGGCGAGCCCCTTGCGTCCGGGCTGGGCGGTGGCGGCCCATCTTCCGGCGCTGGCCCATTTGCCGGATTATGAATTGCGCGCGGTCGCGACCTCCAGCGAGGCATCGGCGAAGGCCGCCGGAGAGGCCTATGGCGTGCCGGCGACCAGCGAAGCATCCGCGCTGATCGCCAGGCCGGACGTCGATCTGGTGGTGGTGACGGTGAAGCTCGCCCACCACCACACGCTCGTCTCGGAGGCGTTCGCGGCGGGCAAGATGGTCATGTCCGAATGGCCGCTCGGCGTCGATATCGCGGAGGCGACCGATCTGGCCGGGCAGGCCGCGCGGACCGGCCTCGGCAATCTGATCGGCCTGCAGGGGCGGATGGCGCCCTCGATCCGCCATGCCCGCGATCTCGTCCGGCAAGGCTATGTCGGCAAAGTGCTGGGCACGACGATCGTCGGCTCCGGCATCGCATGGACGGCCAAGAGCGACAGCGCGCACGCCTATATGTTCAACGCGGCGAGCAACGCGTCCCTGCTGTCCGTCCCCGTCATGCACGCGCTCGACGCGCTGCAATTCGTGCTGGGCGATCTGGCCGATGTCCGGGCGGTGAGCGCGGTTCGCAATCCCACGATCCGGCTTGTCGATACCGGCGAAGAGATCGCCTCCACCACGCCGGACCATCTCGCCATCGCCGGAAGGCTGGAGAGCGGGGCCGTGGCGTCGATCTTCTATCGGGGCGGCACGTCGCGCGGCGAGAATTTCCGATGGGAGATCAACGGCAGCGAGGGCGATCTGGTGCTGACCTCGCCGATCGGGAACATGCAGGTTCTGGCGCCGAGCCTGTTCGGCGGGCGCGGCGAGGACATTGGCGTCACGCCCCTTCCGATCCCGACCGACCATGCGCCGGCCACCACGCCGGTAGACGGACCGGCCGCGAACGTGGCCCGCCTTTACGCAGCCTTCGCGCAAGACATCCGGCGCGGTGCGCCCGCCACGACGGCGCCGGATTTCGCACATGCGTTGCGCCTCCACAAAATGCTCGATCGCATCGGCCGAGCCGCCGCCAGCGGCGGCGCGCAAATGCTCGGCGACGAGGGCTGACCGTGATGGGCGGCGCCCGGTTCACCCCCGTGGCAATCCCGCCAGTCTCGTCGCCATTTCATCCAGGAAAACACGCGTTTTCAACGGAAGATGCCGTGCGGAGGGGTAGAGCGCCACCACCGGGCTGTGGCCTCCATCCCATTGGGGCAGCAGGCGTTCGAGAAGCCCCGCCTGCATGTCTCCCACCACATCGAGCTCGGATTTCAGCATGATCCCCATGCCGGCAATGGCCCAGTCATGGACCACGTCGCCATTATCGGCGTGGAGGCGTGCCATCGCCTCGATGTCCACCTGTTCGTCATCCGGGCCGGCCAGTCGCCATGGCAGCGTGGCGTCGCCATAGCGCAGAAATGCATGGCCCTGCATCTCCATGGGGGTGGAAGGGCGCCCGGCGCGATCGAGATACGCCGGCGAGGCGACCAGAATGCGGCGATTGTCGGCCAGCTTGCGCATCATCGCCGAGCTGTCCGCCGGAAGGCCGATACGGATCGTCGCATCGATCCCCTCGCCCACCAGATCGACCAGCCGATCATCGAGCAGCAGCGACGCCGAAAGCCGGGGATAGCGCGTCACCAGCGTGGCCAGCGCTGGCGCGACATGCCGGCGCCCGAACGCGACAGGCGCGCTGATGCGCAGCCTGCCGACCGGCTCGTCACGCCCGCTGGCCAGCCGCTCCTCGCCGACCGCGATCGCATCGAGCGCGCGCTCGATATCGACCAGCAGTCTCGCGCCCTCCTCGGTCGGAGAGAGGGCGCGCGTGGTACGGTTGATGAGTCGCGTGCCCGTCCGCCGCTCCAGGGTCGCCAGCCGCTTGCTCACGACGGTGAGCGCCACGCCAAGGCTGCGCGCAGCGGCGGACAGGCTGCCACGGTGGAGGATTTCGCGGAACGTCTTCAGTTCGTTGAGATCGTCCAGCATCCCACTCTCCACTGCCGTTCAACAGTATATCGATCCTTTGACGGCTTATCGTTTCCTCGGCAAGAGGATATTCCGGTCATCAGCGCGGGACGACGCCGGTCTATCACCGCGTCTCGCCCAACCTCACCGCCCTGCCCGGATCGGCAGCCTGATTTCAGGAGTGATGACCATGAAGACCCATCTCAGCGGACAGCGTGTTCTGATCGTCGGCGCCGGCGGCGGCATCGGCCGGGCGACGGCGGAGGCGTTCAGGGCCGTTGGCGCCTATGTGGTGGCGACGGGCCGCGATACGACGAAGCTGGAAGGCGTGGGCAGCGAGATCGCCACGCTCGACTCCCTCGACAATGACGCGGTGGAGGCCTTCTTCGCCGGCACCGCCCCCTTCGATCATGTCGTCGTGACGGCCGCCGCGACCAAATCCGGCCCGGTCGGGGGACTCGCCCTGGATGCCGCCAAGGCATCGATGGAGAGCAAGTTCTGGGGCGCCTATCGCATCGCCCGCGCCGCGAAGATCAACGAAGGCGGCTCGCTCACCTTCGTCTCGGGCTTCCTCTCCCACCGCCCGAGCCCGACGTCGGTGTTGCAGGGCGCCATCAACGCGGCACTGGATGCGCTGGCGCGTGGCCTCGCGCTGGAGAAGGCGCCGGTCCGCGTCAACACGGTCTCGCCCGGGCTGATCGATACGCCGCTCTGGTCCGGCATGGCCGCCATCGATCGCGAGGGCATGTTCGAGCGCACCGCGGCGAAGCTCCCGGCGCGGCGCGTCGGCCAGCCGGAGGATATCGCCGACGCCATCCTGTTCGTCGCCACCAATCGCTTCGCCACCGGTTCGACCGTCACGGTCGACGGCGGCGGCACCATCGCCTGAGGAGCCGGATCATGCGCATCCTTCTTTTCTCCGCCCTTGCCCTGGCCGTCGCCACGCCCGCCATCGCGGCGCAGGTGAACGACGCGACCGCGCTCGCCATGGCGAAGCCGCGCGAACTGATCGTCGCCCCCGACATCTCCGCCGCGCGTCGGGCCGCGCTGCTGAAGCCGGTGGACGCCTTCTACGGTTTCTGGATCAACGGCAGCCCGAAGCTGCTCGGCGAGGCGCTGTCGCCGAAGTTCATCGACCACACGCTTCCCGCCGGCCGGCCGCAGGGGCCAAGCGGCCCGGCAACGGCGTCCAGAGGCTTTCTCACCGCGGTGCCGGACCTGAAGATGGAGGTGGTGCAGCGCCTCGTCGTCGGTGATCGCATCGTCTCGCACCTGCGCTTCACCGGGCATTTCACCGGATTCTTCAAGGACGTGCGGGGCAAGGGCCAGCCGATCGACTTCATCGCCACCGACATCCTGCGCGTGCAGGGCGGCAAAATCACCGACAACTGGCACCTGGAGGATAATCTCACCTTCCTCCAGCAGATCGGCGTGCTGCCCAAATCCTGACCGATTTTTTCTCTCTCCCGCATTATTCGTTCGCGGGATTCACGATCAAAACCGAAATGGCGGTTCATCGCTTTTTGCGTTGTCGACAACTTCAGAAATTGGTCGCCGCGCTCTCCTGCCCCGGTTCATCGATCGTGATCTCGCCGAGCCAATCGCATAGACACATGGATCCGGTACATAATGCAGGCATACCCTCGAGCAGAACTCCGGGCGCGCCGGGGAACCAGGGCGAGGTTGTCACGGGAATGCAGGGCATCGGCGTCAATACGCCTTCGGCAAGCGCGGTCGCCGTGGCGACTTCCGGGTTGGCCAGACTCGAGCACATGCCGAATGACGGAATATTCTCGAGCGGCACAAAATCGAAAATGGTCGCGGTGGGGAGCATGTCCGCGAGCACGGGAACCTCAGGCGGAACGATCATCGGCATCGGAGCGGCACCGAAACTACAGGAAAGCACCGAGCCGAGGCTGACCAACTGAGGCATCGGAGACGCCTGTCTAGCTGGCCGTGATCCCGCTGAGCGTCAGCGGGTTGCCGGGCGTCAGTATCTGTATCTCCGGCCCGGATGCGGTAGGCCAGGTGATCGTTGCGGCTTCGCCCTTCGCCGACGGCACCAGATTGTTCAGCGTGACCGTTGGATCCTCCGCCCCCAGGCCAAGAGCCAGCGACAGCGTACCGTCAAACATCCCGCCGACAGATGTCGCAAACGCCACCTGATCGGGCCAGACCGACAGGTTCGTAAATGCACCGACGGCGGTCGTCACCCCCTGGTTGACACCAGGCGCGATGACCGCCTGATCCAGAATGATCTGAACCAGGCTGGTCGCCGCAACGCCCCCGGCGAAGTCGATCGTCACCAATGGATTCACCGGGAGATTCCTTATTGTGGGTTCGTCTACGGCTTAGTTCGCGAAGTCGTTCAGCGTGATCGGATCGCCCGATCGGACGGACTGGGTCTGGAGCCCCGACGAGGTTGGCCAGGTCACGGTCACGGTGCCCGCGAAGTTCGTCACCTCGAGCACCGGCGCTCCGCCTGGGGCATTCACCGGCGTTACAACGTTCGCGTTGAACGAGGTGCCCGACTGGACGTTGAAATTGATCGCGCCGGACGTGACGTAGAGCGAAGAAAAGCTGATCGTCCCCGACATTGTCAGGGCGCTGGTCGCATCAAGCGCAAAATTACCAGCCTTAATGATGATCTGCGACGTGTCAGACGTCAGCGTGGCATTTTGAAAGCTGATCGTGATCTCGCTCATAGCCATCAGACATTCCTTTCTCTACACAAACGGAGGCGATATTTACTGTATATAACCCCGCGATCGCCTTAGCGCGGATTTGTTGATCCATGATCTCGATTGGACAGGATCAGCTCGCAACAGCGGATCCCGTGGATTTGGCGTCGGACACCGAAGCCGGCGTCGATTTTTGCTTCGCCCCGGATGCCTCCGCAGGTGCGGGCACCGCCATGGAGGGCGCGGGCTCCGGCCTGGCCGTCGGCTTGACGACGGAGCTTTCGCGACAATCGGACTGGACCAGTGGCAACGCCCAATATCCCGGACCAACGAACCGGATTCTCTCAACGGATGTGGCGATCGACACCTGCACGCCGCCGGGCACTTGCAACCAGCCGTAGACGAAGCTGCTTCTGCTAAGGACATGGACGAGCAGGGGCAGCGAAGCCGGCGCATTGTCGAGTTCGAACTCCAGCCTGCGCGGCGTCAGGGCGAAACCGCTGACAGCCATGCCCCCGCTCCCATAGCTCGCGCCGAGGCGCACGGCCGGCGTGGCGAGCGTCATGGGGATCATGGCGCCGGCACTGCCAGGAAAATCGAGCCGGATCACGGCGTTCGATGGTAAATCATAAAATGTGATGTCGAGCGCATGATGCAATAATGCGGTGCTATCGGCCGACATATGCAACGCCCTCTCGCCGTCTATATTGAATGGCTAGGTGCAATCGCCACCACCCGAAATAAAGGCGGAGCGTAAATGGAGTCGATATGAATTAGACTATTGACGAGCCCGCATCTCGTCAACCACAACGGAGCCGGAGTTAGCACCGTTTAGATTGCAATGCGGTGGAATACCGATTCTCATCCGGGTATTGGGGAGTCAAATGGCGCTTCAGCTAACGTATCCGGGCGTATATGTGCAGGAGCTGCCGAGCGGCACGCACACGATCTCGGGGGTTGCGACCTCGATCACGGCGTTTGTGGGATATCTGACCAGAGGTCCGATGAACACGCCCGTGCAATGCCTGAATTTCGGCGATTTCCAGCGTGTTTTCGGTGGACTGGATCCCAACAGCACCACGAGTTTCCAGGTATCGCAATTTTTCCTGAACGGGGGAACCGAGGCCTGGGTCAGCCGCGTATGCGCGAGTTCGGCACCACCGGCACAACCCAAGACCCAGTTGACGGGCGCGCCACCGCCTTCGAGTACGGGCGGCGGGGGTGGAGGCGGCAAGGGCCTGACGCCCACAACTGGAACCAATCTGGTTGAAATCGACTCCCAGAATCCAGGGACATGGGGTCAGAACGTGTTCGTCGTGGTCGATTACATGACCAACAAGCCCAACACGTTCAACATGACCGCGACGCTCTATTCGATCACGAGCAACAGCAATTCGTCGAGCAGCAGCTATAGTGTCGTGCAGACGCAGAGCGTACCGGCGGTCACGCTCGACGTGAGCCAGACCAACTCGATTGTCGAGGTGATGCAGTCGGGCTATCAGAATAGCGCCCTGTTGGCCGTGCCCGCCCTCACGTCCACGCCATCGGTGCTGGTGCCTTTCGCGAGCGGCACGATCCTCAACTTCACGCCGCCCAAAAATCCGGTGACGACCACCTTCACCGTGACCGTGCAACCGCCGGGTTCCGATCCGACCAAGCCGCCGCCCTCGGTCCAGTCGACGCTCAACGTGACCTTCACGATCGCCACGGTCGCCGATCTGATCGCCGCAATCCAGAGCGCGATCTCGAATGCCGCAGGCGCGCTCGGTTATCCCAGCCTGGCCGGAGCGCAGGTGCGCAGTTGCCTGTCTCCGTTCGTGTCGTCGAACGGAACGCAGGCGCAGCTCGTTCAGATATGGATTCCCGATCCGGGCTTCGCGAACTATCTGCTGGGCATCACATCCAACCCGACGTCGCTGTTCACCGTCCAGTCGATCAATTATCAGGCGCAGCAACTGAACCCGCCGGCTCCCTTGCCTGCCAATCCCGACGGGCTGCCGCCCACCGGGTTCGACATCGCCGGCAATTCGACCAATCGCACCGGCATCTACTCGCTCGATGCGATGCGCGTCGTGAATATCCTGGTGGTCGCCGACATGGCGTCGATGGGCACATCGGACTATCTCACGTCGGCGACGGCGACGCTCAACTATGCGATCCAGCGCAAGGCTTTCGCCATCCTCGACATGCCGCAGACGGTCACGACACCCTCTGGCGCTGTCGCCTGGGCGACGAGCACGCCGGGAACTTTTGGGTCGGGCATCATCAGTGGCGCGACCTATTGGCCACAGATCCAGATTCCGACACCGTTTTCCACGCAGCTCCTCGCCCTCGGCGGGAGCGGCACGCTCGCGGGCATCTACGCGCTGACCGACGTCAACCGCGGCGTCTGGAAGGCGCCAGCGGGGATCACCGCCCCGCTGGCGGGTGTCCAGCAGCTCGCCTACGTCATGAACGACCAGGAGAACGGGCAGATCAATCCGCTCGGGATCAACGCGCTGCGCACCTTCCCGACCTATGACAATATCGCATGGGGTGCGCGCACTCTGGCGGCGGCGAATGTGGCCGATGACGACTGGAAATATATCTCGGTCCGCCGGCTGACCCTCTATCTCGAGCAGAGCCTGATCCAGGGCCTGCAATGGGTCGTATTCGAGCCCAACGATGCAGCGCTGTGGGCGCAGATCCGGCTGAGCGTGAACGCGTTCCTGCATCCGCTCTACCTGCAGGGCGCGTTCGTCGGTGCGACCCCCTCACAGGCTTATCAGGTGGTCTGCGATGAATCGACCACGACGCCGGAGGATATGGACAACGGCATCGTCAACATCCTGATCCTGTTCGCGCCGGTCAAACCCGCGGAATTCGTCGTCATCAGCTTGCAGCAGATGGCCGGACAGTCTTCGAGCTAGGATAGCAACCCATGCCGAGCGTCTCGTCGACCAGCCAGTCGCCCGATCCGTATCTGAACTTCAAATTCCGCATCAAATGGCAGGGCAAATATGTCGCCGGCCTCAGCAAGTGCAGCGCGCTGCGCCGAAGCACCGAGGCGACACCCTTCCGTGAAGGCGGCGACCCCAGCACGAATCGCGTGCTTCCTGGTCAGACCAAGTTCGAGCCCATCACACTCGAACGTGGAATGACGCAGGATCTCGAATTCGAAACATGGGCGAGCCAGGTCTGGAACTATCGAGCCGGCCAGGGAATGGAGAGCTCGCTTGCCAATTTCCGCCGCAATATCACCCTCGAATTCTACAATGCGGCCGGCCAGTTGGTATACGCATACAACATCTACAATTGCTGGCCTTCCGAATATACCGCCATGCCCGAGCTCGATTCGAGTTCGAATGCCGTGGCGATCCAGACGCTCGTGCTGCAGAATGAGGGCTGGGAGCGCGATGCCAGCGTCAAGGTTCCGCCCCCGCCCAGCTACTGATGTTCGTGCTTCCGCTAAGCGCCACCGAGCTGCTGGATGCCGCATCGATATGCCGCGGCAGCGGGGTGCCCGATAAAGGCATCTATCTGGCTACGCTCGGGATGACGGAACAGTCGTTCGAGGCGTGCGCCGCGCTCCCGATCGGAACACGCGACGCATCGATCCTCGCGCTGAGGCAGGCCATGTTCGGCGATCGGATTGAGCTTTCGGCGACATGCCCGCAATGCGCTGCCCGGCTCGACGTCGCGACGACGGCCACGGCTCTGCTTGCGATCGAGCGGGCCACGGACTCTCCTTCATGCGACGTGACGATCGGTGGCCGTCGCTTCGATGTTCGACCGATCAACAGCATCGACCTCGCCGCCATCGGCCAGATCCCCGACGCGGAGGAGGCGCGCATCGAGCTCGCCCGACGCTGCCTCGTCCCCCCTGAAGGCGAAGAACTCCCAATCCTGCTGAAAGCGGCGGACGTCGATGCGATCAGCGCCGTGATCGCGCGGATCGATCCGGCTGGAGACCCTTATGCCATGCTGCGTTGCGCGGAATGCGCGTGCGAATGGGACGCCCCGATCGATATCGCCAATGTTCTGGCACGCGAGATCGAGGGTGCCGCGGAGGCGCTTCTCGACGAAATCCATCTGCTCGCTCAGGCCTATCATTGGAGCGAAGGCGCGATCCTTGCCCTCGGCCAGGACCGGCGACGCGCCTATCTCGCGCGGCTCCAGCAATGAGCGACATGCTTTCTCGCCTGACGGCGCGCGCGCAAGCCAGTCCTGTCGTGCTGGACCGCCGGATCGGCTATCGATTTGCGCCGGCCGCGGACTATCAGGAAGCATGGCCGGGTGCCGAGACGCAGCCACCCGAGCAAATATCGGCGCATCGGGCCACGCGCACGACGGCGACACCACCTGCCGGCACGCATGACGCATCCGCGATGCTGCCGACGATCGCGACCTCGCCTTCGCCGACCAGCTCGTCCCGGACGCAATTTGCGGGACCGGATGGAGCGACACCCCCGGCCGACGCGATAACGCCGCCATCGGCAACCGGGAGCACCGACGCGCTATTCCGGCCAGCCTCGAGGAATCCCGATCCCGATATTGGCCCGGACACGGGATCGTCACCAAGGACCGAGGTTGCGACCGCCCCGGCAGGACAAGCATCGGCGCCGCAGGCCATCCCATCGTCCAGACCGGCGACCGCGCCCGTCGTGCAGCGCAAGGCGGCCGCCATGCCAGTCGCGGGATCGGCGGCTTCCACACAGAATAGGCGCGCCACCTCGCGGGGAGAGATGCGCCCCGCTTCGCCGCCCTCGGCCGACATGCCGAATGCCGGCTTGCGATCTCCTCAAAAGCTCGACGCGCCGCGCTTGGAACCCACGGACATTCGAGCTCCGGTCGATCCCGCGAAACAGGACGCCGTGCCTCCGGGGCACGCGATCGCCGAGGCCCACAGCACAACAGCGTCGGCCGCTTCGACCGACATCCTGTCCTCGGCCGAGGCCCCGACGAGGCGCGCGCGCGTCTTGCCCACGGCACCCCATTCGCCGGCCGGGACGCCGTCCACATCCATCGACCAGCGGCGCGGCAATGCGGTGCCGCGCCCGCAAACCCATGATGCCGGCTCGATGGCGTCTACCGCGCCGGCTGCCGAAGGTGCGGCACAAGCCCGCGCCGGCTCTCCCTTATCCTTCGACGGCACGCCCGCTCCTTCGCACTCCCAACGAAATCCCGTCGCAAGACCTGATGGGGCGCCCGCTCCCCTGCCCTTGCGCCACCGGCAGGCAGCGAACCCGGTAGCGCCAGACGGGAACATGCCGGCGCAGCGCCAGACGTTCGCGGCCCGGACGCGCACTCACCGGGAGCCGCACGAAACAAGGGCAGCCTTGGCAGGCAAGGAAAGCGGCGATCCGCCTGTCCCGGACCATAAGGCTGTGTCCGTCTCGTCCGCACGCGCCACAGCGCCCATGCCTGCTCATCGCGGTGAAAATCCCGGAAACGGCCTTTCCGTGTCCGCTCCGATACCGCCGACTCCTGACCGACCGTCGGCGACCGGCCCCGAGCAGCCACGCGTGCGCGCCTATCCGCCCGCATTGCAAGCCCTGGACGCGGAAGGAGCGGCCCCCGGATCGCGGCAGGCTTCCCGGCGCTCTCCCGCGCCCGCAGGCGAGCTACGCATAGACATCGGTCGGATCGATATCGAAATACCGCGTTCGCGCTCGTCCGCCAGACGCCCGCAGCCACCGCCCCTGAAAACCAGGACACGCGGGGGGCCTGACGCATGAATTCCGGCTTCTCGATCGCGGCCTGCACCGTCGCCATCGCCGATCGGCTTCACATGTTCATCGGCGATGCGATACCGGGGGCGCGGGTGACCACCCTCAATCCGGGATCGGACGCCCTTCGCACGGGCGACCCTTTCGTCAATCTGTATCTGTTCCGTACCGCGCGGAACGGCTTCGTCTCGAACGATGACCTGCCGACGCGCGGCCCTCTCGGGGCGGCGAAGCAGTCTCCCGTCCTCAAGCTCAACCTCGACTACATGATAACCTTCTTCGGCGACGACGCGCGCCTCGATCCCCAGCGCCTCCTCGGCATGGTCGCAGGTGGGCTCAACGCAGAACCCTATATCCCACGCGATATGCTGCGTTCGGCGATAGCGACCACGCCGTGGCTCGGCGGCGGCGACCCGCAACTGCCAAGCGATGAAATTCTCATCACGCCGCTCAACATGCTGCCCGATGCGATGGCGCGGTTGTGGTCCGAGTTCGTCGACGTGCCCTATCAGCTCACCCAGCTCTACACGGCCACCCCGATCGCGATCGAATATAAGCTGCCGGTCGAACCCGTGCTGCCTGTCCGCCGTATCGGATTGCGCGCCATACCGTCTCGGTCGATCGCCATCACGGATGTTGTCAACGCGTCCGATCCCGAACTCCCGATCAGCGGCGGGGGCACCATGGCGGTGCGTATTCCCGATCCAGGGCAGCCCGGGCTTTCGGTGCTGATGAACGGGATTCCGGCCGAGGGCGTTCGGATCGGCTACGACGCGCAGGGCTATTCCGCCCTGCTGGTGGATCTCACGGTCGGGCAGCCTGCTCCGCTGATGGCAGGCGCCCTCACGGTCAAGATCGTGAAGCGCGGCCCGGACGCGCAGTCGATCGTCGCGGAATCTCCCGTTTTCACCACAAGCATCGTCCCGGCGTTCGCAGGCGCTCCGGCCCTGAGCGGCGACGGCAAACAGTTGGACCTCCCAATGGCGCTGCCGGTGCCGGCGGAAAAGACCCCCGTCGTGCTGCTTTTTGCCGCGGGCACAAAATCGACCTCATATCGGATCCCGTGCCTGCCGCGGACGACGGCCGCGACGATGCTCGCCGCGCCGCTCACGGGCGTGATCGCGGGCAACTATCTCGTGAGCATCGAAATCGACGGCGTCGCGAGCCTGCTCGACTGGAGCGACGGCACCTACACCGGACCGCGCGTCATGGTCCCCGGAGCCTGAGCGATGGCCGAGCCCAGCATCCATGTCGCGCGCTTGCAGGCTGCGGTCAGCGCGGTCGAGCGGATGATGGAGGATTATGCGCGGGCACGATCACGCCCGGGTGGGCATCATCCGCCCGGCGCCGCACGCGGCGTCGATCTTGGCCCATCCATCGATGGATCGGCGCTGGACGCACTGGCGGGCTGGTACGCACTGACGCCGTTCGAGCTGGCTGTCATCGCCCTGGCCGCCGGCTTCGAAATCTCACCCGACATGGCCAGTTTATGCGCTCTCGCCCAAGGCGATCCCACCGCGAACACCCCCACCACCCTGCTGGCGCTCGCGGTGTTCGCGGATCTCGACGGCGCCTCGCAAGCGGTCTTCGCGCCTAGCGCTCCGTTACGCTTCTGGCACCTCATCACGGTCGAAGCGACGCGCCCAGGCAGCCGGCTTCAGTTTCGCTTCGGCGTCCCGGATGCCGTTCTGTCATTCCTCGTGGGGCAACCGGTGATCGACGACGCGCTCGCGGACATCATCCGTCCCCTTGAGGCCGTCCCGCAATTGCCCGCCGACGAGGCTCTCGCGGGTCATGTCGCCCGGACGGCGCGCCTGTCCGGCGCCGATGCCGCTCTCCATCTGGCAACAGAGCCAAGCCGGCGTGCGCTCGGCGTCGCAGCGGGGGCCGCGAAGCTGCTCGGCTTTCTGCCCTTTCACCTGCCACTCGTTCGCCTCACGATCGATGCCGAGCGCGACGGCGTGTTTCGTCTCTGGCAGCGGGACCGGCTCGCGCTCGGTGGCGCGCTGGTCGTCTCCTTCGAGGAACCACCGGGCGAATTTCAGCTCAATGCCATTTCACGGCTGCTCGCCGAAGGACGTGGGCCGCTTTTCCTTGTGGGAGCGGCCGGGCAGTCGATCGCCGAACGCGCGCCGGGAGCGGTGATCCGCATGTCGCTCCCGAGGACGGACCCGGGCGAGGTCGCCGAGCATCTCGCCGCCCGGCTCGGCCAGGAGACCACGCCCGAACTGCGCGACATCGCGGCGCGCTTCCGGCTGCCCTTGCCGACCCTGGAAAGCTGCGCGACCGTGGCCCGCGCGAAGACGGGGGAAGCAGGCCCCTCGGTGCCATCCGAGACCCTGCTTGCCGAAATGTTGCCGTTGCTGCGCGATCAGGTGCGCGAAGCGATGGGTGGCCTTGCCGATCGGGTTCCCGTCCGAATGACGCTGGACGATCTCGTGGTTCCGCAGAGCGCGCGCGCCGTCCTCGATCAGATCATCGCCCGCCAGCGCAACCGCGGTCGAGTCATGGATGAATGGGGATTTGCGCGCGCAGGCGGCGGAGCCCGCGGGATGAGCGTACTCTTCGCGGGGCCAAGCGGCACGGGAAAGACGCTCGCGGCGGAAGCGCTTGCCCATGCGCTCTCGCTCGACCTGTTCCGTGTCGACCTGTCGCGGATCGTCGACAAATATATCGGCGAGACCGAAAAACGGCTCGCGGCGCTGTTTGACGCGGCGGATGCCACCGACGCGATCCTGCTGTTCGACGAGGCCGATGTGCTCTTTGGCCGGCGCACCGAGGTGCGCGATTCCCACGACCATTATGCCAATCTCGAAGTGGGCTATCTGCTTCAGCGGATCGAGTCGTTCCGCGGTATCGCGATCCTGACCACCAACCTCGCCAACGCGATCGACGACGCCTTCGCGCGCCGGTTCGCATTCAGCCTGCACTTCGAATTTCCATCGCTGGACGAACGATCGCGCATCTGGCGCGGCGCCTTTCCGACCGAAGCGCCCGCGACACGCCTCGACTGGGACCGGCTCGCGCGGCTGACGCTGACCGGCGGGCAGATCCGCGTGGTCTCGATCAACGCCGCGATGCTCGCCGCCGATGAGGAGCGCGCCATCTCGATGGGGCATATCGCGCGGGCACTCGAAAGCGAATATGCCAAGCAGCGGCGACGCATCCCGCCGGCCGAACTCGCGGACTGGCCGGCTTGACGCGCGCGGCTCCCCCACCCGCCGCCATCTCGACGCAGGTCGATGCCGCGATTGCACGCGATCCCCGCCTGCGCGCCGTCCTCGCCAGGCTCGACGCCGGCCAGCGGGACCATGTCCGGCGCGTCATCGCCCGCACGATCGAGGCGAAATTGCGCGAGCGGGGATATTCACGATGACGCCCTATCCCAACAGTCCCAACATCCTGAAGGCGGCCCTCATCAGCATGGGCGGCACGATCCCGGTCCCCCGGCTGATTATGCTCCAGTACAATCCCGCCGAGCTCACACGCCAGCTCCATCCCGATTTCGAGAAGACCGGCGACACACCGACCGGCACCAACCTGCTGGCCGGCCCCGCCATCGAGACGATCCAGATGACCGCCCGGATCAGTGCGGTCGACCAGCTCGAGAATAACGATGCGACGGCGATGGCGTTCGGAATCCATCCCCAACTCGCCACGCTCGAGATGATGCTATTCCCGACAACGAGCTCCGTGCTGCAGAGCCTCACCCAGATGGCACTTGGCATCCTGGAGATCGTGCCGCCGGAATCGCCGCTCACCATATTCGTGTGGGGTCCGCAACGCGTTCTTCCCGTCCAGATCACGAGCTACAGCGTCACCGAGACGATGCACGACACCCGCCTGAATCCGATTGACGCGCAAGTGACAATGGATATGAAAGTCCTGACCTATCAGGATTTTTCTCCCAACCAGACGGGATTTTACCTTTATCTCGCCAATCTGGCGGAGCGTGAGCTGATGTCTGCGCTCGGTACGGTGCAGAGTGGTGCGAGCATGATTTCGGCGGCGTCGCTCAGATGACGTCCCGTCCTATCACCCGCTATCCGATCCAGATCGAGCACGCCGCGCCAGGCAAGCTCGTGCGCACGCGCGTTCGCCATGTGGCGGTGTCGGGCTCGTCCCCCGTCGTCACCGGCGATGCGACGGAAGCGATCCCTTATCTTGCGCGCACGATCCTGCCGCTCGCGAGCAGCTTCAAGCCGCAGACCAGCTACACCATCCTCGCTGGCGACCGGCTCGACAACATCGCGGCCAAATTGCTCGGCAATCCGATGCTCTATTGGATGTTGCTCGAAGCGAATAACGCCAGCGATCCTGCCATGCTGTGCGCGGTCCCCGGGCGCAAGATCGTCGTTCCGGCGGTGGTCGGCCAGGGCAGCAATCCATTCGATCAACCACAGGCATCGCGGCGCGGCACGGCCGCGGCCCCCGTTGATCGCACGGACGACGGCGAGGAACTGCCATGAGCTTCCCGGTCGGCGTCCAGCTCTCAATCCTGGCCGGCAACCAGGAGGTGCCGACCCCGATCGGTCCCGCTCTCGCGGAGTTGCTGATCGATGCCGAAGTGACCGAGGTTGCGGACGGGCAGGCGGCGTTCCGCATCACCTTCGGGGCGCAACGCACCGACGACGGCAACGGCATGGAGGTGGAGGTTCTCTCCGACGGCCGCTTCGCTCCGGGCAACCGCGTGCTCATCATGGCCATGCAGGCGGCGTTGCCCACGGTGCTGATGGACGGGCTGATTACCGACATCTGGCTCGACCCCACGCGCAATCCCAACCAGAGCCGCATCGTGATTAGCGGCGCGGACCTGAGCGTCGCGATGGATCTCACCGAGAAGATCCGCGGCTATCCCGACATGGACGATGAACTCATCGTTCTCGAGATCCTCGCACAATATGAGCGGTTCGCGATCGTCCCGGAGACGATTCCGCCTGTCGAATCCGACTTTCCGACGATCGTCCAGCGCACGCCTGTCCAGCACGGCACCGACCTTGAATATCTGTATGCGCTCGCAAACCGCTACGGTTATGTGTTCACCCTGCGCCCAGGAGCGGTTCCGTTCACCAACACCGCCTATTGGGGGCCTCCCCGGCGGGTCGGTGTTCCCGCTCCCGCCCTGACCGTCGGGAACAGCACCTTCAGCAATGTGGACCAACTGGTGTTCATGCAGGATGGACGCGCGGCATTCCAGGTCTCGGGATTGATACCGGGGCCTCTCGAGGCAACGCCGGCGCTGCCGATCATGGCCCTCGAACCGACATTTCTCCCGCCGCTCGCGCTGAAGAGCCCTTACCCGCTCTCATCGCTGCTTGGTATGCGATTGCCGACCGGATCGGACGGTTTCGACGAAATCCGCGCGATGGGTTTCGCCCAGGGCCGCGTCAACAGATCGTCCACCGCCGTGGCGCGCGCCGAGGGCGAGCTCGATGTCGCCAAATATGGCGCGATCCTTCGTGCCGGCGGGCTTGTCGGCGTACGCGGCGCCGGGATCACCTTCGACGGCAACTGGAATGTCGCCGAGGTGCATCACAAGCTTCAGCGCAACGCCTACAGGCTCGGCTTCAAGCTCGAACGCGACGGCACCGATCCCCTGCTTCCGGTGGTGGTGCCATGAGGCCCCCGCCCCCCACGAGGAGAGCGTGATGAAGCAGTTCTGGGGCAAATATCGCGGGGTCGTGGTCGACAACGAAGACCCGCTGATGCTCGGCCGGCTCCAGGTCATGGTGCCCATGGTCCTTGGCGAAGTGATGACGGCCTGGGCCATGCCGTGCGTCCCTTATGCCGGGATGCAGGTCGGTTTCTACATGATGCCGCCTGTCGGAGGCGCGATCTGGGTCGAGTTCGAAGGCGGCGACACGGATTATCCGATATGGGCGGGTTGCTTCTGGCGAGAGGGCGAGCGCCCGATCGAGGCCGAGTTGCCGACGATGCGCATGATTCAGACAAGCTCGGGCAAGCTCCTGTTCAACGACCTGCCGGGCGAAGGGGGGTTCACCCTCACGGTCAGCGATCCCGCGGTGGCCGTGCCGGTGGTGGTCAGCGGATCGAGCACGGGCGTGACGATCAGCCTCGCCGAAATCCGCATCACCATGAATGAATCGGGCGTCAACATCCTTGCCGAACCCGCGACACTCGCGGTGACGATGGAAGGTTTCACGGTCGCGCACGGCTCCGCGATGATTAACGGCGTCGAACCCGAAGTCACCATCAACGAAGGAGGCCTTACCGTGCTCTGATCGGTTCGCTGCCACGCGTCGCGCATTCGACGCTCCATATCGCCGCCAAGGAGGGTCGTTCCAAGTCAGATGACCGGGTATCTCAGCTTTCCCTATCAGATCGACGGGGCCGGACAGACCGCGACAACGGATCTTCCGACCTATATTCAAAATCTGATCCTGCTGGTTCTCGAAACCAACCCCGGCGAACGTGTGAACCGGCCCGATTTTGGCGCGGGCCTCCGACAACTTGTCTTTTCCGGCATGGATGCCGGTCTGGCGAGCGCGGCCGAGACGTTGGTGCGCGGCAAGCTGCTCCAGTTCCTGGGCGACGCGATCGCCATCAATACCCTGAGCGTCAGCCTCGGCAACGAAGCCGTGACCGTCGATCTGACCTATTTCGTCACCCACAGCCAGACGGCCGGGGCCTCGTCGGTCACCGTCCCGCTCCCCGGCTATGCCGCAAACCCGCAGGGCAGCGGCGGCGGCGCTTCCGCCTCGATCGAGGAGTATTGAACCATGGCGGATAGCGGCCTGCCCACCGTCGTGCGTTCGGTGCAAAGCGCCGGCACGCTCCAACTGATCGTACAACTGCCTCCATCGCCGGCGCGTTCCGCCGCCGGCGCGGAAGCCATGATGACGGCAGCCGGGGCGCCGGCACCTGCCCTCCTCGATACCACGCGCGTGTCGATCGCCGACCTGTTCGGCACGCCTGTCGAAGTCATCCGCGTCCAGAGCCTCGACCAGGATACGGGCCTGCTCCACATCCAGGCCAATGCACCCCTTGCGGACCCGGCAGCCGATGCGCCGGCCTATCGGCTCACCATCGGCGATGTCGCGACGTGGTTCGCGCCTCAATCACAAGCCAGCACCGCACCACCGGCGACGCCCGCGCAGGCACCTCCCGGCGCGGCCTCCATCAACTATCTCGGCCGCGACTATGCGGCTTTCACGGCGCTGATGCGCTCCCGCGTCTCGCAGATCGTCCGTGATGATTCCGCCTGGGCGATCGATCATCCCGCGGATCCCATGACGACGATCATAGAAGCGCTCGCCTATGCCGGGGACCATCTCTCTTACCGTCAGGACGCGGCCGGCACCGAGTCCTACCTGCCCACGGCGCGTCATCGCCTGTCGCTGCGGCGCCATGCGCGACTGCGGGATTATGGCGTCAATGACGGGTGCAATGCGCGCACCGCATTGGTCTTCACGGTCACGAACGACGGCGTGATCCCCGCGGGATTGCAGGTGGTGACCGAGCAGCCGGGCGTGCTGACCATGAATCTGCCCGCCAACGCATCGCTCGTCGCGAGCACCACGGTGTTCGAGACCATGATGGACCTGACCGTATCGGTGCTGCGCAACAACCTTGCCTTCTCGCTGGCACGCTCGACGGCCTACACCCTGCCCGCGGGCACGATCCAGGCCCAGCTCGCCAGCACGCAGACCGGGCTCGTCCCCGGCCAGTTGATCGCCATCGTCCAGAGGACCGCGCCCGCCGGCGTCGCGCAGCCTTTCGGCGCGCAGGTCGTGCGGCTGCTGCGCCTTGATCCCGTCACCGACGTCAATGGCAATGCCTATGCCACGACGATCACCTGGCATCCCGAGGATGCGCTTACCCAGCCGCTGACCGTCGCCGCGCAGGGCCAGCCGGGAGTGGTGCAGCTCTATGGGAATGTCGGACTGGCGGATCACGGCCGGACGATCGGCGTCAAGCCAGTCCCCGACACAGCGCCTGCCGGCAGGCTCTATCGCCCGACGATCGAGGTCGAGGATCCGATATCGGCCTGCCCGCCGCCGCCCTTCGCCGCCGCGTTCGACGGTTCGCAGGACGTCACGCAGTCGGCCCTGCTCGTCCCGTCGGCAAAGGCCAGTCTCTCGCCCGACCCGACCGAGGCGACCCTGTGCATCCAGATGGCGGGCGAGCGACCCGGAATGGCCAAGGTCGTCGATATATGGAACGTCCGGCAGGACTTGATATCGACCCCGGCTACGGAACGCGCTTTCGCCGCCGCGCCCGAAGACGGCTATGGAGGCGACCGGCGCCACCTCCTTCTGCGCTTCGGCGACGGGGCACTCGGCGCAGTGCCGCCCCCCGGCACCCTGTTCACGGCAACCGTTCGTGTCGGTGATGGCCAGAGCGGGCGGGTGCGCGCGAACGCGCTCGTCCAGATCGTCGGCTCCTCCCCCTTGATCTCCTGGGTCAGCAACCCGCTGCCTGCGACATCGGTCGAGCCCGAAGGGAATGAGAGCATCCGTCTGTTCGCGGCCACGAGCTTTCGGACCAACAAGCGTGGCGTCGAACCGGGCGACTGGGAGCGTCTCGCAAACAGCGATCCTCTGGTCACGGGGGTCGAGGCGCGGGTTGGGGACGACGGCTATGCGCCCTGCATCGTGGGCATCACGACAGTGGAGACCATTCCCCCCGACATGACCTATCCCGTCGTGAAGGCGCGGCTCATGGACTATGCGGTGCTCGGCGCCCCTCCGACAATCGAGGAAGGTATCGACGTGCCGGTCGATATCGCACTCGTCGTTTATTGTAAGGGCGGGGCCAACATCGCGGCCGTGCGCGAGCGGCTGCTGCGGCGCATCGGCGCCGGCGCGAAATCCGATGGCGGTCCGGCCCATTTTCATCCGACGGCCTGGCCGCTCGGCAGGCCGGTGATCCTTGCCGAATTGATTTCGCTCCTCGAAGCGGATCCCGCCGTGTCGTTCGTGGTCAGCGATCCGTCCATGGACCCGCGCGTGGCCTTCCGAACCGTCGGTCGCGGCGACACGACCGGCGCCAACGTCGCGGCCGGCCAGATCGCGATCGGGGCTACCGAGCGGGCGCGCGCCGGAAATGTCGCATTCCATCCCGAGCTTGGCGTGGTCCGCCTGTATGTGGCGGTGGCGCCATGAGCCGCAATATCCCCGATGACGAGATCTCGTCCGGCCTGGGCGATTATGCACGCTTCAAGCAGGAGATGTTCGACCTGATCCCCCGTGTCGTGGTCAACACGGGCGGGAACTCGATGTCGCGCCCCTTGGCGCGCCTCGACCGCAATGTGCCGACCGATCCCACGCTGGCGCTCATCGACGCCTTCGCGCAGGTCGCCGATGTCCTGTCCTTCTATCAGGACCGGGTTCTCAACGAGGGCTATCTCTCGACCGCAGTCGACTATCGCAGCCTCGCGCTCATTGGCCGTGGCCTGGGCGAAAACCCCGGAACCTTCATCGGCGCGACAGCCGAGATCGCCGTCTTCGCCCAGCCGGGCGATCCGATCGTCGTGCCCCAGGGTGCCGCGATCCAGGCGACGCCGCCGGCTTCGCGAGGTTCGAGCGCGCTGACAACGGGAGGCCCGACGGGAAGCGGGAGTGGCGGTGCGAACGCGGCCTCAAGCGCAGAAGGCCAGGGCGCGCCCCCGGCCGGCGCCGGCACTGCGGCCACGATCGCCTCGGCCCCGGTGTTTGAAACCGCCACGCCGCTCACCGCCATTCCGGCCCTCAATCAGTTGACGCCCCAACAGACGCGACCAGCCTGGGTGACCGAGGAATCCACCGAGCTCCTGCTCGCCGGAACCGGGCTCGGCCTTCAGGTCGGGGATTTCCTCCTCTACAAGCGCGCCTCGCCCGAGCCGATCCAATGGGTACGCCTGACCGTGTTCTCGGTGGCTGAAAACCATGTGCTGTCGACCACCACCGTCGGGATCGGGTCACCGATCGGCGATCAGTGGGCAGCAAGCGGGGCGACCGATCCTTTCCCCCCAAACGAGGCCAACGGGCTCGAGCTTCATGCATTCGATCTTACCTGCCGGCTGTTCGGCTACAACGCGCCGTCATGGTCGTCACAGTCCGCGGCCGTGCAGCGCGCAAACACGCCGACAGGCATGGTTCCTTCCGAATTCTCGGAATGGCCGGGCTACGCCATCGACCTGAACGACCTCGATCTCCAGGCCGTCTATTCCAAGGTGCTTCCGGGTAGCGAGTTCCTGCTCGAGACGCCGGAGGACAAGACGCTGGGCCTGATCGAGGCGGTATCCCGACAGAATATTTCCGAATTCAACATGTCGGGTCAGGTCACGCAGGTCGAACTCGCCCCCGATCCCGCGACCCTGCCCACCGGATCGGCGCTCATCCCCTCCCGCATGGGACATAGCGCGACCACGCTCAGCGATGGCCGCGTCCTGCTCACGGGCGGCATCGGCGTCCAGGGTGTGCTCGACAGTGTCGAGGTCTACGATCCCGTAACCCAGCTCGTCAGCCAGATCGACAAGCTCCCGCAGCCGCGCGGCCTGCACACCGCCACCCTGGTCGGCGGCATGGTCTATCTCGCCGGAGGCGTGAACGAGGACTGGTCGCTGGCGACCGACCTGCTCGTCCTCGATCCCGCAACGATGCGCTTCACGCCGGCGCAGGAGAAGCTTGCGATACCGCGCATCGGCCATGCGGCGACCCTGCTCCCCAACAATCGCATCATGCTGAGCGGCGGCCTTACCCTCACGCAGAACCAGCCGTTCAAATCGATCGGGGATCTGCTCGCCGCGCTCGCCGCCACGCCATCGGTGGCGGTCTACGATCCCTCGGGCGCCTCCTGGCAACCCTGCGCCGATCTGGCCAGGGCGCGTGCCGGCCACAGCGCGACCCTTTGCCCCGTGGTCAAGACCTCGGCCGACGGCGGTGGGGCCGCGGTCCCGCCGGTCGGCAATACCGTCATCTTCGTCGGCGGACACGACGGAGGCGCCGCGCCTCCGGGTTTTCCAGACGCCGGCCAGGCGGTTGGCACGGTCTGGGGCGATGCCGAGGTGACCAATATGGTCGACTGGCAACCAACGGGCCAATGCTACCCAATAGAAGCAGACGGCGTTCCCGGCAGTGCCCGCTACGATCAGGTGACGGTGTCGCTGCCCAACAATATCGGGTTCCTCATCACCGGAGGACAATCGGCCGCGGGGCCGGTCGGCGACAACTGGCTGATCGGGGCTTTCGCCGACTATCAGGTCAAAGTCGACAATGGTCCGACCGCCGTGCCGACCTTCGTCCCGGCCCCGAAGCTTGCGACGGCCCGATCCAATCACGCCGCGGCCCTGCTGCCCGGCAACAAGGTCGCGGTCGCAGGCGGCGTCGCCGGCACCAGCGTGCTCGCGACGGTCGAGACCTTCGCCGTCAGTCCGGGGGTGAGCATTCCCTTCAACGGCGCGCATGTTCTTGCCGACGGCATCGCTGGAATGCCCCTGCCGGCGCCGCAAGGCTATCCGGCCTTCGCCGCACTGGCGCAGGACTATCTCCTGCTCGCCGGTGGCTTCAACGCGCTGCCGAACGGCTATACCGGCGCCGTGGTTGCCCTTGATGCCGATGTCGGCACCGTCCAGACGCTGCCCGGCCCGGTCCTGACCACGCCCTTCACGCTGGCGCCCGTCGGAACGATCCTGCTCGCCGATGGCAGCATCCTGATTGTCGGGGCGACCTCGCCCGCGCCTTTCCCCACCCCCACGTCCACCATGGCTGGCTTCGCCTGGACCTTCGATCCCACGACCGGCCTCTCGACGGCCACCGGCGTCCCGAACACGCCGCGGATCGGCGCGACATTGTCGCTCCTCGCCAACGGCACGGTTCTTTATGCGGGCGGCTTCGGCCTCGGCGACGCCGGCTATTGCGTGCTCGATACGGCCGAGGTCTATGATCCCAAAAGCCGCACCTTCCGCAAGGTCGGCAACAAGATGACGACGCCGCGCTGTGGCCACAGCGCAACCGTGCTCGCTGACGGCTCGGTGCTGATCGCCGGCGGCTTCGCCTTTCCCCCGCTGATATACGATCCGCCCGGGGTGGAGGCGATCTGGGTTCCCTCCCTCGCCACAGCCGAGACCTTCACCACCGCCACCCAGACCTTCACGGCGGTGACCACCGTGCTCGAGACCGGTTTTGCCCTGCATTCGGCAACACTTCTCGCCAATGGCGACGTTCTCATCGCAGGCGGTTTCAGCGCGTTCCAGGCCGTAACCCCCTTCGAGACGATGGAGATCTTCCCGATCGCCCAGGCGGCGGTGTTCAACATCGCCGCGCAAGCCTTTGCGACGATCGCCCCCATGCCCGGACCTCGGGCGATGCATTCGGCGACGCTGCTTCCGAGCGGCAAGGTGCTGATCGCCGGTGGCGCGACAGACGAGCAGATGACGCCTGCCGCCGGCACGGTGATGTTCGATCCGACGGGGTTCACGTTCGCGGACTGGACGCCCCTCGCTTCCGCACGCCGTTCACAAGGCGCGGTTCTGATCGAGGACGGCGTGCTGATGCTGGGAGGCGACCCGGCATCGACCTACGAGATCGTCCCTTTGAGCGGCGCCGGCGGCGAGCCCGCCTATCCGCTCCCCATCGCGCTGCCGTCGCCCGCTTACCCAAATCTCGTGTCGCTCACCATGGGAGTCACCCCGATCCCGCTCGCCGGCCACGGTGTCTATGCTTTCGGCGGCCAGATCGATGCCGAGGGCAATTCGACCTGCACCGCCGTCCTGTATGTCGATGCGCCACCGCCCGCGGATTCGGATGCGCGCCGCCAGGCCCTGGTCTACACCCAGAGCCGACGGCTTTATCTGGCGCCGCCGATCGACGACGCCCCGTTGCCCGGAAACACCCCGATCGGCCAATCGTCGATTTCAACCGATACGCTGGTGCTGTCCGGGCTGATCGACCAGATCTCCGTCGGCCAGGCCCTTCTGCTCGCCGGCAAACCGCCGCTCGCGCGCACGGTCGGCACCGTGTCGCTGATTGGCGGCGCGAAGCTGCCCACCGGCACGCTCGTGATGGTCTACGGCCCCATCCCGCAGCGCGATGAGGATTGGTGGTGGGCGGAGGTGCCCGACACCGGCAACCTTTCGCTCGAAACGGATCCGACAGGCAAGCCACCCTCGGATTTCCTCTATCTCTCCGGCAACGGAACCACGATCGGAAATGTCACATCGGACGAACTCGCGTTGTTCTCGCGTCCGGTCCAGAGCGAGGCCGTGACCGTCAAGGCGATCGTGAAATCATCCAGCGACCAGACCACGACGCTGACCCTGCAGGAGCCTCTGCGCAATCTCTATGACCGCACGACGACCATCGTGTACGGCAATGTCGTCGAGGTGACACAGGGCAGCACGGTCTCGGGCGAAGTGTTGGGGAGCGGAGACGGCCAGAAGCCGTTCCAGCAATTCCTGCTCAAGCTTGCGCCGCTCACCTGGCTCGAAGACGCCGATGGAGCGATCGCGCCGCAGCTCAGCATCACCGTCAATGGCGCGGTCTGGCAATGCGTCGAGGCCCTGGGCGATGCCGGCCCCGACATGCAGGCCTATCAGCTCACGCAAGACGCGCAGGGCCGTGCGCAGATCACATTCGGTGATGGCGTCCACGGCCTGCGGCCCCCCACCGGAACCGACAATATCATGGCCACCTACCGCGTTGGTGCGGGCGCCAACGGCAATGTCGCGGCGGGCAGCATCACCCGCGCGCCGATGGGCGTCGGAGGCATCAAGGGCGTACTCAATCCCGTCGCCGCCAGCGGAGGCATCAGCACGCCACCCCGCAACCAACTGCGCGGAGAAATCCCCACAAGCGTCGCCGACCTCGGGAGGATCATCACGCGACGCGACATGCTGAGCTTCGTGCTCGATCGTCCTGAAGTCGGTTCCGCCGTCCTCACGGTCCTCGAGAACCAACAGCCGATCGTCTTCCTGCTGACGCTGGCCGAGCCTCAAAACGGTGTCCCGGACATGGCGTCTCCGGCCTTCAAGTCGCTCTCCGCCGCCGTCAATGCGGCCCTTGCGACCAGGCTGGAAATCGGCCTTCTGCCGTTCGATCCGGTGCCCTTCAAGGTCAAGGGCTGGTTCACCGCCGATACCGGCACCGATGTCCATGCCATTCAGCAGGCCATCAACGACGCGATCCGCACGGCCTATGCCTTGCCCGTCATGGCGTTCGACGAACTCGTCCGTGCGAGCGAGATCGCGCGGATCGTCCAGAACGTCGACGGCGTGAAGGATAGCGGCATCGATGCGCTGTGGGCACCGACGGAGACCAATGCCCCGCCCTCGCCCAACCGGGCGACCGCCGGCCCCTTACCCGCGCCGGACCTTCAGGTGCTGGCGCCGAAGCCCGCGCAGCTCGACCCCGCTACGGGCGCGCAAATCCTGTACATCAGCGCCGACGCGGACGCTGTGACCTTCCTTGAATCGACAGACCCGGGCGGAGGCGGTCAATGACGGATACCACGGCCCAGCACGACGGCGCGCCGCTTCCCGATCCGCTCTACGAACTGCTGCCGCCCATCTTCCGCATGTCGGATATCGCCGAGGGCTATCCGTTACTCGCCCTGTGCAAGGTCTTCGACCGGGTGCGGGCGCAAATTGGCGACGCGATCACCGAACTCGAGGACGATTGGTTCATCCAGACCTGCCCGCTGGACCTCATCCCCTATATCGCGGCTCAGCTTGGCCTCGCGGTCGCGCAGCCGGTGCGGGCCGAACATCGTGCGCTTGTCGCCGATGCGCTCGGGTTCCGGCGACGCAAGGGCACGGCAAGCGCGATCCCGCGACGCGTGCGCGATGGCAGCGGCTGGTATGCGCTTTTTTCCCCCGACGCGGCGACGCCGCCGGCGGGCTGGCCACTCGGCGCCGCCCAGCCGATCGCAAACGCCGGAAACCTCCCACCAGCCAGGACACCGGCCGGATTGCTGCGCGTCTGGCGTTTGCCGACCTTCGCCATGATCGGCGTGACGCCCGCCGGCGCGTCGACGCCGGGCTATTTCCATTTCAACCCCCTCGGCATCACGCAGCCTTTGTACAATCTGCCGAACACCCCTCTCGGCTGGGTCGCCGTGCCGCCCGTGACGGCCCTGCCGCCCAGGCTCACCACCGCCATGCTCGCGGCCGATCTGGAACATTATAACCGGATGTGGCCGATGCCGGGCACCGGACCGGGAAGCTCGATGCTCTACGGTGCCGAGCGGGGGCTGGTGATCCGTTACCGGCAAGGCAGCACGTCGGACTGGATGACGCTTGGTGCCGACGGCGTCCGGGCGGAGCCGCTCGGGCCGGATGGGGTTCAACCGCCGGCACCGGACTTTCCCGTGCTGGAAGGCGGCGCTCTCGCGCTCCAGACGATCACGGCGCAGACCACGACGCTCAACCTGAACTATGGCGATGCCCATGCGGTTCTCACCATCGATGTGCCTGACGCGCCATCGATGAGCCAGCTCGTGACCTTGCTCGAGAAGGCGATCGCCGACTGCCCGGTGACAGCCGGCACGACCGTGAGCGAGGCGGATGTGCGGGCGCTGGTCAGCGGCGCGCTCGGCAATGCGCTGCTCATCGTACCGGCGACAGCCCCGATGGCGGCACTCTCGCTTTACCCCGCCCCCGGGAGCGCGGACCCGCTGAGATTGTCGGGAAGCGCCCGCACCGGCATAGCCGCGGCGACCTTTCCACTCGACGAAAAATGCCTCGCCCTGCTGAACAACGCGCCTCCAGGCACGACCATGACCTTCACCGCGCCGACCGGAAAGGTGCTCGATGTCGGTCTGCCATTCGGCACGGCGGTCACGACACCTGCCGAGGCGGAAGCCGCGTTCGCGGGCGAGCTCACCGCCTGCTTCGTCTGCCTCGCACAGGATCGCGTGGTGATCGTCGCGCCCGTTTCGACGCAGTCGCCGATTGCATCGACACCCCCCGCCTGGCAGCTAGGCCTCGTCCCGGCCGTCACGATCGATCCTGAGCAGGGGCTCTTCAGTTGGCCGGCCGCCTGGCCCGCACCGGCGGCGCTGGCCGTCGACTACGGGATTGCAATGCCGGGCGCCATCGGCGGGATCGGGCTGCGTGGGGCCATCCCCCTCCCTGCCGGCGCCGTGACGCTCTACGATGCCGGCGAGACGGGCTGGATCGTCGCCCAGCTCAGCCTTTGGGAAAGCGCGCCGACGCCATGCACCGTCCTCATGCTCCAATCGAGTGCGACGCGCTATCTTGATGGGCAGGCGATCGCGCCGCCTTCGGGCGACCGTCTGTGGATCGCGTCGGCGGCCGCGAGCCAGGCGCTGATTTCCGTGTCGTCGCCAAGCGCGTTCACGCTGACCGGTGCGAATTCGGGAACGCCCGGAGCTTTCGGGATGTCGGGCATTATGTTCCAGGGCCAGATTTGCCTCAACGGCGGCAATCTCGATCTCACCCTCCTCGACATGACGTTGATCCCCGCCACAGGCCCCTCGATCATGCCCCTGCCCGCCGCGCCGCCGCAGGCACCCACCGCCGACACTCCGCCACCCGCGCCCCAACCGCCGCTCGCCGGCACCGCGAACATCGTGATCGAACGCACGATCTCGACGCTGCTCGATTTCAGCCGCGTGCAGGGCACGATCGCGCTGGAAAGCTGCGCGCTCAGCCCTCTTCACGCGCCGCCGGGCGACATGACGACGCCGGTGCTCATCGTACCGCTGGCATCGGCGCGCGTCTCCCGGACGACCGTGATGGGTTCGGCGCGTCTCGATGGAGCGCTCGAAGCGGTCGACTCGCTGTTCGCCGGCACGCTCACATGCACAAGGTCCGCAACCTTCTCGAACTGTTATGTGACGGATCTCCGATATCTATCCGCAGGCACGGACAGCGCGGCGACCGAAGCAGCGCTTGCCGCCGCACTGGCGACCCATCCGCCCGGGCTGATCCTGCTACGCTGCGAGAAATGTGCGAAGGTCAGCGGTGTCGGCGCCCGCAACATGCTGCTGCGCCACCTGACGCTCGGAACCCCGGCCGAAGACTATTGCACATGCGGGACGGCGACCCCCACGAAAACGACTATGTGCCAGACCTGCACCGACGCGGCCTGCACGCTCTCCTGCCCGGCGCGCGCCGCCGGCGCCAGCGTCGAACCTGCTCAGGCGCCCCCGGCGTTTTTCGCGGACAACCGCTATCCGCTTCCCGATTTCGCCCGGCTCGAGCCTTATCCGCAGAACCCGCGCACGATCATCGCGGGTGCTACCAACCATGACGAGCTGGGCGTCTATAACCTTGCGGTGCCGACCGCGCGCCGCGCCGAACTCGCTGCCGCTCTGGACGATGCGCTGCTGGAGGGGACCACGCTCGATGTGCGGTTCGAGAGCTAGGCTCGAGGGAGCGGATCAGAAGTCCATGAGGCTCGACGAACTGATCGTCGTCTTTCCGACCTTATGCTCCTGCTCTTCCATCATTTCCTCAAACCCCTCGATCCTGGAGGGGTCATATCCATAGCCGTCGGTGCCGACGACATATTCGCCGTCCTCGTCATAGGCGACGCCCTTGTCGACACGGTGCGGCGACATTTGCGCGGCATAATAGGAACCCGGACTCATCGGCGCCTGCATATCGTCATCGTCCTCATCCCAGTCGTCCGGCTTCACGACATGGAGGTGGAGGCGGTTCGAGACGGGGATGTTGATCTTGCTGTGCGGTCCGTAATCGGGAATGTTGCCGTGCATATTATTGGCCGCCTTGAGCATTCGCTGCACGACGGGCGTGCTCAGCGTAAGCGTCTCTCCCTTGGATTTGGCCAGAATGAGCGCGGCGCGTGCATTGACCATTTCATCGAGCTGCGCCTGGACCGATTTCCTGTACCAGTCCGCGACATTCTTGTCCGAGATCAGCGGGAGGTTCAGGTTCGCGCGTTTCACGGTCGCCGTGTAGAGACGGTCCGTCCAGCGCTTGAGATCATTGTCGTCTTCCTTGTTCGAGATAAAGAGCGCGACGCTCAGCTCGATCCCCGCATAAGGAAAGCGATGCGGCATCGCGAGATCCTCATCGGACGGACTCATCGCCGACTGATCCACGCCTGTCTGGATACCATAAGTGATCTTGGCGAGCTTGTAGGCAATGGAAGAGAAATTCGGACGTGTCTTGCCGTCCTTCGCTACCTTTCCATAATTCGCGAGCAGAAAGTCGAGGAATTCCACGGTGGTGTCCCACCCATAAGGCCCTTCCCCCTTCCCCGCCCAGCCCCGCAGATTGCCAATCCAGCCGCTTGCGAGATCGTCACCGATGGCGAGCTTCACGGCATCGACAAGCGCGTTGGTATCTTTCCCACCACTGGTCTTGTACGAACCTTTCAATGCTCCGGCCTTGATGTCGAAGACGCCCTGCACCGTTCCGCCTTGCGGTGCTGCCACCGGAGAAGCGGGGCCGGCCGCAGCCGGGCCAGAAGCCGCTGTGCGTCCCAGAGCGGCGCTGGCATCGCCCATCCGGTCGGCCTCGCGCTCCAGCCCCGGATCGTCATTCACGGCCGTGCCGCCAAGATCGAGCGTCGGCCTCACCCGCCCCTCGGCCTGCTGGACGACGTGCCATGCCTCATGAGGCAGATGCCTCTCCTGACCGGGAGCCAGATGGATGTTGGTTCCGTCCGCAAAGGCGTGCGCCTGGATCCTGGCCGGCTCGGGCGAGCCATAATGGACGCGGACGGCATCCATCGACATGCCCGATATGGATTCCAGTCCCGCCTTCAGTCCGTCGGGAAGGCCGGTGCGGTTCACCTGATGCGCGCCGCCACCGGGCGCCGCTCCCGGCACGGCCCTGCGCTGTATCGGGGCAGCGAGCGGCACCCGGCTGATGTCATGGCTCCGGGTCGGCGAGGTCGCCGTGGGCGGCGAAGTCGAAACGCCGCGCTGCCGCGCGACAGGAGGAGGCGTCCCGGCCGGCTTGTGGAGGCGGGTGAAGCTCAATGGCCGCCCCTATTTGATCCGCATGATGGGCATGAGCGCAACATAGCCCGGAGCCGGCACCACGAAGGCATTCTCCGGGACCGTATGGTGGTGGTTGCCGTCATTCTTGCTGAGATCGTCCTGGGTCAGCGTATAGCGCCAGGAGGAGGTCGGGCTGGCGTCCTGGATGACGCCGTTATACTGGTTGTCCACACCAGAGGCCTGGGTCGGCGAGGTTCCGAACGCCGGATTGGGCCAGCCTGCGGTATTAAACTGTTCATCGCCGCCGGTGTCGCCATAAGCGAGATTCCCGCCCGAGCCGAGAATGAAGCGATTGACGAGGTTGGGCAGCGCCATCCCGTTGAAGGGGCTGGCCGGATCGTCGACGACCTGTCCGTTGCACATCGCAAAGCCCGGCGGGAAGATCAGTTCCTTAGTGCCGTTCTGGTCGGCAGGGTCCGTCTTGAAGGCCGTCGGTGGCGGATACCAGGATATCACCGTCCCGACGGGCACCGCGTAGAGGATCTCCACGAGTGGCTGCGACGGAGCCAAAGTGCTCGCGGGAGCGGAAGTCGCCATAGCGGCACGAGGCTAGGGACCGTAGCGGAACCCTGCAAGTCGAATTACCGCCGGTTCGAAACGACCGTGCCGCCGTGTTAAAATCAATGGCCGACGAACAGACGGTTTTACGGAGGCTCATCCCCGGACAACCGGCATCGGCCATCTCGTAGGGACGATGTCGACCGGAGTTGACCGATCGCGGGCATGACAATCCGCCGCGATGAACCCATTCGTCGTTTCCCCCTGCGGCTGTTCGGGCCATAAATGTCGCGACGATGTTTGCAGTGGAAGAAGCTGGATGCGCGCGCCTCTGCAATCCCGCCCCAAGCCGATCAGGGATGTGCGACGCGGCGAGGCGTCTTCCGCCCAGGCCTGTGAGCCTGTCGCGCAGCGCGTCACGATTGACCAGCCGGGCCTTCGGGGTATCGGAGGTCCACGCGAAACGGTCGCCGATTATGCCCGCTCGCATTCCTCCGGCATCGCCCGCACGGCCGCCCCACCAAACCACACCGGGCTTTCCGACGAGCTGAAGAGCGGCATCGAGTCGCTCTCGGGTGTGGCGATGGACGATGTCCGCGTACACCGGGATTCCGCCAGTCCCGGCCGGATCGGCGCACATGCTTACGCCCAGGGCAACGAAATCCATCTCGCCCCCGGCGAAGACCGGCACTTGCCGCACGAGGCGTGGCACGTCGTCCAGCAAAAGCGCGGGCGCGTCCATGCCACAGCACGGGTCGAAGGCGGTCCTTCTTATAATGACGATCCTGCTCTTGAGCTCGAAGCCGATGCGATGGGCGCACGAGCGCTCGCGATCGACCTTCCGGGCGCGGCCCCCAGGCCGCTGCACGTTGCAAGCCCTGCAACGAGCGAAGCTCCCGTGCAGGGCGTCTGGGTCAAACGCAAAACGGGTCACGGCAAGGATGCGCCGCCTGGTCCCTGGATTCCCGCCCGCGAGGGCGAGGAAGGTGCGCAAGACACGCGAACGATGAAGATCGCGGAGCGTGGCGCGGTTCGGAGCGATCTGAATCTCATCAAGACGAGCGACCGCCAAGGACAGACCGCTCGAAAGGAACTGGACGAAGAGATTCGCCTGATCTCCGGCGATATCAACGAGGAAGACATACTCGCGCTCAGCGCGCCCCTGGCCGAATTGCAGGCAGCCGCGGCGCGTGGGCCGCTCGTCCCCGCGGAACGGCGCAGGCTCGAAGAGATATCCTTTGCCGTGGTGCGCGCGCTCAGCCTGCTGCGCGAACATGACGATCTGGACGCCGATGCGACCAAGCTTCAGCTCGTTCTCGAAGCCTATGTCCGCCAGATCAACGCGATCGACGACAACGCCCTCAGCGGTGCGATCGTCGCGGCCGAAAGCGATGTCGATCTGCATGTGACGGCCGAAGACATCGCCGCCTATCGCGGAGACATCGCGGAGCGCGGCGTGTGGGGTAGCGGTGCGGAGGCATCCGCCATCGCCACCGCATTCAATTTCCGCTGCCGGATTCTCATCCTCTCCCGCACCCGGCGTTATGTGCAGGTCGATACGATAGGCCCGCCGGGAGGCGCGGCACGGAATATCGCGCTGCTCAACGTCGGCGCGCATTATCAAATCGTCAATCAGCACGCGCAGCCGGGCGGTGCGTTCAGCGAGGCGGATGTCGTCTACAATCCCGCCGACGACGGCGACTGCCTGTTCCGCGCGCTTCACTATATCGCCGCCGGCGGCGCGGCGACCGTTGCCGATAATGCACCGCCCAATGCCCCGCTGGACGAGGAGGCCTTCGTCGCTCGCGCCCGCACCATCGTCTCGACGGGAATGACCGATGCCGACGTCACAAATTCGATCGTAGAGATCCGCAACTCTCGCAGCCGTGCCGGACTGGGTCCGCGGCTTCGGGCACGCATGAACATGCAGGATCTGAGCGTCGACGATCTGCGCGCCCGCCTCCGCCGGACCGACAAGGGCGATGTCGAAATGCTCAACCGAATCCAGACGGAGGCCCAGGGAACTCCCTTCGAAGCCTGGGCGGGTCAGTTCAAGGCCCTGGGAGGGCTGCTCAAGGCCTATGAGAAGGTGCGCAGCGACATGCTCTCCGATCCGAGCCCGGATATCTCCGAGAAAAGGCGCGCAACCCATCTCGGCAATGCGAACGTGCTACGCGACCTCCTGCTCACGTCGATCGCAAAGGCCATGCCGCCCGTCGAGGAGGCGCTGGTCGAAAGCGAGGGGCAGGATGCGACGCTCGAAACCAAGCTCCGCCGCGACAGCCGCGACCAGCTCGAGCGAAGCGGCATCGAGATCACGCCTTCACCCTCGAACCCCCATCAGATGATCGTCACCCGCGACGGCCACGAATTCGTGATGGATCGCATCGGCCAGCTCATACCCCGCTATGTCCATCGCGGCATTTCGGACTTCAATGAGGCGGAGCTCAAACAAGACGGGCATCTATATCCGACCGCGCTCAGCCCGATACCCAAGTCGAGAAAGGGCGAATATGACCAGAGCCTCAAGAGCAAATTCGCCAGGGAGGCCGCTGTCAGCGCATCGGGGATAGGCGCGAACAAGATCAAGGCCTCGCAGGAAATGGGGCATGTGGAAGGCGTTAAGCCATCACCGTTTCTGTCGACCACCGGGATCGCCGGCGGAACGATGAACCCTCAAGGCCAGACCTTCGGCAGCTCCGTCCGTGTCATCGATCTCGCCTATCTGCCGCCATCGGCGATCGCGGCCACCTATACGGATCGTGGCATGGGCTATTTCCTGCTCTCGGCATTCAAGGGAACCGCAGAGGAGAAAGCATCGCTCATCGCTCATGCCAGCGAGTATGAAGAGCGTCAGTCCTCCACTCGCCAACAGATGGCCACGAAGCCCAGCACAAAGGCATTCACCGCCGACGACGCGGCAACCGCGGACTCAAGAATCTCCGGCAAGGAATGGCAGGCTTTGATGGACGTCATCCGCACACAGGAGATTTTGATCAGCGCCCCCATTCCAGATGCCGCGGTTCAGCATCCAAAGAAATAAAGCTCGGGACGCCGATCGGACTCAAGACATGTGGAATTGTCGGCGCGCCGAAAGCCTCGGCAGCGTACCGTCGTGCGCCCTATCGCTTATTATGGCTTTGGCCGCTTCCTGCCTGACAGCTTCATGACAATCGGGAGAAGCCGATATTCGCGCGCTCGCTACCGCAACCAAACCCCGCAAGGGGTTGTTTTCGAGGCATAGCAGCCGCTTGCAGGAAATGGTGCCCAGAAGAGGACTCGAACCTCCACGACCTTGCGATCGCCAGCACCTGAAGCTGGTGCGTCTACCAATTCCGCCATCTGGGCACGGGGTAGGCCGCGGCGGATAGCGGCGGGTGAGCGGACCTGTCAACGGCAATTTTTCCTCGACGCTTGTTTTCCACAACAAGCGGAGGCAAGGCGACCCCACACACGGTTTTCGACACAAGGGATATGCAGGCGATGGCAGAGCTGGTGACGCTGTTCGGCGGGGGCGGGTTCCTGGGGCGCTATGTCGCGCAGGCATTGCTCCAGCGCGGCGTGCGGGTGCGGATCGTCGAGCGCGACCCCAAGCGCGCCTTCTTCGTCAAGCCGCAGGGCGGCCTCGGCCAGACCCAGTTCATCGCTGCCGACATCACCAAGCCCGATACGGTGCGCCGCGCCATCCAGGGCAGCGACGCGGTGGTGAACCTGGTCGGCCTGCTCTCGGGCAAGCTCCAGGCGGTGCATGTCGACGGTGCGCGCAACGTGGCCGAAGCCGCCGCGTCCGCAGGCGTGCGGGCGCTGGTGCATGTGTCGGCGATCGGGGCGAGCGTCGATTCGCCCACCGTCTACGGCCGCACCAAGGCCGAGGGCGAACTGGTCGTCCGCGGCGCCTTCCCGGCCGCGACCATCGTGCGCCCGTCGATCGTCTTCGGCGCCGAGGATCATTTCGTGAACCGCTTCGCCGCGATGATGCAGTCCGGCCCGGTGGCGCCGATCCTGCGGGCGGGCGTTCGCTTCCAGCCGGTGTTCGTCGCCGACGTCGCCAGGGCGATCGCCAACGCCGTACTCGAGCCGAAGAGCCATGCCGGTCGCACCTTCGAACTGGGCGGGCCGGAAGTGATCGCGATGGGCGATCTCGTCCGCCGCACCGCCGCGATGATCGGCGCGACGCCGACCTTCCTCGAACTGCCGGACAGCCTGGGCGGCCTGATCGCCCGTTTCGGCTTCATGCCCTGCGCCCCGATCACGCAGGACCAGTGGCAGATGCTCCAGTCCGACAATGTCGCGGCGGCAGGCGCGGACGGCCTCGTCGCCCTCGGCGTGAAACCGACCGCGCTGGAGGCCGTCGCACCCGGCTGGCTGGTGCGATACCGGCGCGCAGGGCGCTTCGGGACGATCCGCAAGGCATCCTGATCTCTTTATGGGGCCGGCCGATGTGCCGGCCCTTTGTTTTTCCGGCTTCCGAACCGAGTGTCGCGTCCATGATGATTCTCCAGCCCATCCTCCTCGGCATCGTCGAGGGGTTGACCGAATTCCTGCCCGTCTCCTCCACCGGCCATCTGATCCTCGCGGGCGCGCTGCTGGGCTATGACGATGCGCAGTGGCAGGTGTTCAACATCGTCATCCAGTTGGGCGCGATCCTCGCCATCGTGGTGCTCTACTGGCGGACCTTCATGGCCGTGCTGAACGGGCTGATGCGGGGGCGGGCCGAATCCTGGCGCTTCCTGCGCAACATCCTGATCGCCTTCCTGCCCGCGGCCGTGATCGGCCTTGCCTTCCACAAGCGGATCGAGGCGCTGCTCACCCGGCCGGACATCGTCTGCTACGCGCTGATCGCCGGCGGCGTCGCGATCCTGCTCATCGAGAGGCTGGTGAAGCGACACCGCCTCGTCGGCGTGTCCGCGCTGCCCGTGCCGACCACGCTCGGCATCGGCTTCATCCAGTGCCTCGCCATGATCCCCGGCGTCAGCCGCTCGGGCGCGACCATCCTTGGCGCGCTGTCGCTCGGCGTCGAGCGGCGGACAGCGGCGGAGTTCAGCTTCTTCCTCGCCATCCCGACCATGCTGGGCGCGACCGTGCTGGAGCTCGCCAAGAACCGCGCGGCGCTCGCCGCGCCGGGCGCGGTCGGCTGGCCGGAGATCGCGATCGGCTTCGTGACGGCCTTCCTCGTCGCGCTGGTGGTGGTGAAGGCGTTCGTCTCCGTGGTTTCGCGCCACGGCTTCGCGCCCTTTGCCTGGTATCGCATCGTCGCGGGTGCGGCGGCGCTGTTCTGGCTGATGCATTGATAGGTCCGTATCGGACGTATATGGCTCGATAAAATCCCTTCGATCGCGGAAAGGTAGAAATTCGCCTCATTAATAGGTCAGTATATTTTACCTATCAGCGATTCCTTTCGTGACTTGCCCTTTCATCTATGCTTTCGCGTCCTCGACTGGAGGGCGCGATGGCGAAGAATTCAATGCAGACGTTCGTGGGCGTGGGGCAGGCCTACCCCGAGAAGCGTGCGGCCGAGATTCGCGCCGAGGATTTCGCCGAGATCACCCGCACCTATCTCGCGCAGAAGGCCGAGGAGCAGGCCAGCCGCTGCTCGCAATGCGGCGTGCCCTATTGCTCGACGCACTGCCCGCTCCACAACCACATCCCGGACTGGCTGCGCCTGACCGCCGAGGGGCGCCTGCGCGAGGCCTATGAGCTTTCCGCCTCCACCTCGACCATGCCGGAGATCTGCGGCCGCATCTGCCCGCAGGATCGCCTGTGCGAGGGCAATTGCGTCATCGAGTTCTCCGGCCACGGCGCCGTCACCATCGGCTCGATCGAGAAGTTCATCACCGATACCGCCTGGAAGGAAGGCTGGGTCGAGCCCGTCACCCCGACGCGCGACCGCTCGGACCAGTCGGTGGGCATCATCGGCGCGGGGCCGGCGGGGCTGACGGCGGCGGAGTATCTGCGCGGCCACGGCTATGACGTGCATGTCTACGACCGGCACGACCGCGCCGGCGGCCTGCTCGTCTACGGCATCCCCGGCTTCAAGCTGGAGAAGGAGGTTGTCACCCGTCGCATCGAGCGCCTGCGCGCCTCGGGCATCCATTTCCACCTGAGCTTCGAGGTCGGCCGCGACGCGACGCTGGCCCAGCTCCGCGAGCGCCACGACGCGCTGCTGGTCGCCACCGGCGTCTACAAGGCGCGCGCGATCAAGGCGCCGGGCGTCGGCTCGCCGGGCGTGGTGAAGGCACTCGACTATCTGATCGCGTCCAACCGCAAGAGCTTCGGCGATGCCGTGCCTGCGTGGGACGATGGCTCGCTCAACGCCGAGGGCAAGCATGTCGTCGTGGTCGGCGGCGGCGACACCGCCATGGACTGCGTGCGCACCGCCGTGCGGCAGGGTGCGAAGTCCGTGAAGTGCCTCTATCGCCGCGACCGCGCCAACATGCCGGGCTCGCAGCGCGAGGTCGCCAATGCCGAGGAGGAGGGCGTCGAGTTCGTCTGGCTCTCCGCCCCCAAGGCGTTCGACGGCGCGGAGGCGATCACCGGCGTCCATGCCGCGAAGATGCGCCTCGGCGCGCCCGACGCCTCCGGCCGCCGCGCGCCGGAGCCCGATCCGGGCAGCGACTTCCATCTGGAGGCCGATCTCGTGATCCAGGCGCTCGGCTTCGATCCCGAGGATCTGCCCCAGATGTTCGGCGCGCCGGAGCTTTCCGTCACCCGCTGGGGGACGCTGCGCATCGATCACAAGACGATGCAGACCTCGCTGCCCGGCGTGTTCGCCGCCGGCGACATCGTGCGCGGCGCGAGCCTCGTGGTGTGGGGCGTGCGCGACGGCCGCGACGTGTCCGAGCGGATGCACGCCTGGCTCAGGGACAAGGCGAAGGCCGCCAAGGCGCAGCCCCAGACGGTGGCCGCGTGATGACCGAAACGAACGAACAGCGGAGCGAGGCAATGGCCCACTTCCCGACCCCCGAACATGAACGCCTCGCCAACGAAGGCATGTACCGCCCAGAATATGAGGGCGATGCCTGCGGCGTCGGCCTCGTCGCCGCCACCGACGGCCTGCCGTCGCGCCGCGTCGTCTCGGCCGCGATCGACGCGCTGAAGGCGGTGTGGCACCGCGGCGCCGTCGATGCCGACGGCAAGACCGGCGACGGCGCGGGCATCCATGTCGAGCTGCCCGTCCGCTTCTTCGACGATGCGATCGAGAATGGCGGCCACAAGCCGGGGCCAGGCCGCCTGGGCGTCGGCATGGTCTTCCTGCCGCGCACCGATCTCTCCGCGCAGGAGACCTGCCGCACGATCGTCGAATCCGAGATCATCGATTTCGGCTACACCATCTATGGCTGGCGTCAGGTGCCCGTCGACGTCTCGGTGATCGGCGACAAGGCGATGCAGACGCGTCCCGAGATCGAGCAGATCATGATCCAAGGCCCGCAGCCGGGCAGCGTGGACGCGGCCGAGTTCGAGAAGAATCTCTATCTCATCCGCCGCCGGATCGAGCGCAAGGTGATCGAGGCCCAGATCCAGGGCTTCTACATCTGCTCGCTGTCGTGCCGGTCGATCATCTACAAGGGGCTGTTCCTCGCCGAGGAGCTGTCGGCCTTCTACCCCGATCTGCTCGACGAGCGCTTCGTCAGCCGCTTCGCGATCTTCCATCAGCGCTATTCGACCAACACCTTCCCGCAATGGTGGCTGGCCCAGCCCTTCCGCACGCTGGCCCACAATGGCGAGATCAACACGGTTCGCGGCAACAAGAACTGGATGAAGAGCCATGAGATCAAGATGGCCGCGATCGCCTTCGGGGAGCATAGCGAGGACATCAAGCCGCTGATCCCGGCGGGCGCCTCCGACACCGCCGCGCTCGACGCCGTGTTCGAGGCGGTCTGCCGCGCCGGGCGCGATGCGCCGACCGCGAAGCTGATGCTCGTCCCCGAGGCGTGGCAGGGTGCCGCCGACATGCCGGACGCGCACCGCGACATGTATGCCTATTACGCCTCGGTGATGGAGCCGTGGGACGGCCCCGCCGCGCTCGCCATGACCGACGGGCGCTGGGTGGTCGCCGGCGTCGACCGCAGCGCGCTGCGCCCGCTTCGCACCACGCTCACCGCCGACAATCTGCTGATCGTCGGCTCGGAGACGGGCATGGTCGTCGTGCCGGAGAGCACGATCGTCGCCAAGGGCCGGATCGGGCCGGGCGAGATGATCGCGGTCGATCTCGACGAGGGCAAGCTGTTCGGCGACACCGACCTCAAGGACCGCCTCGCCGCCGAGCACCCGTTCGGCGACTATGTGAAGGATTTCCGCGAGCTCTCCGACCTGCCGGTGCCGGAGGGCGAGCATGGCGTCCGCTTCGAGCGCGCCGAGCTGGTCCGCCGCCAGGTCGCGGCCGGCCAGACCATGGAGGACATGGAGCTGATCCTCAGCCCCATGGTGACCGACGCCAAGGAGGCGATCGGATCGATGGGCGACGACACGCCGCTGGCGGTCATCTCCGACAAGCCGCGCATCATCAGCCAGTTCTTCCGCCAGAACTTCTCGCAGGTGACCAACCCGCCGATCGATTCCCTGCGCGAAACGCGGGTGATGAGCCTGTCGACGCGCTTCGGCAATCTGGCGAACATCCTCGATACCGGGCCGGTCCAGTCGAACGTGCTGGTCCTCCCCTCGCCGGTACTGACCTCGACCGACTGGGCGACGCTCAAGGCCCATTTCGGCGCGAGCGCGGCGGAGATCGACTGCACCTTCGACCCGGAAGGCGGGCCGGACGCGCTCCGCAACGCCATCGCCGAAATCCGCCGCCAGGCCGAAAAGGCGGTGCGCGAGGGCCGCTCCGAACTGTTCCTGACGGACGAGCATGTCGGCGCGGACAAGGCCGGCATCGCCATGGTGCTGGCGGCGGCGGCGGTGCATACGCATCTCGTCCGCCGGGGCCTGCGCTCCTATGCGTCGATCAACGTGCGCTCGGCCGAGTGCCTCGACACGCATTATTTCGCGGTGCTGATCGGCGTCGGCGCGACGACGGTGAACGCCTATCTGGCCGAAGCCGCCATCGCCGACCGCCAGGCCCGTGGCCTGTTCGGGGAACTGAGCCTCGAGGAATGCCTCAAGCGCCACCGCAAGGCGATCGACGACGGCCTCTTGAAGATCATGGCCAAGATGGGGATCGCGGTGATCTCCTCCTATCGCGGCGGCTATAATTTCGAGGCGGTGGGCCTGTCGCGCTCGCTCTGCAACGATCTCTTCCCCGGTATGCCGGCGAAGATCTCGGGCGAGGGCTATGCCTCGCTCCAGCTCTCCGCGCTGCTGCGTCATGAGAAGGCGTGGGACGCGGCGGTGGCGACGCTGCCGATCGGCGGCTTCTACCGCCAGCGCGCGGGCGGCGAGACGCACGCTTATTCCGCCACGCTGATGCACCTGTTGCAGACGTCGGTGTCGACCGACAGCTATTCCACCTATCTGCAATTCTCGCGCGGGGTGCGGGATCTGCCGCCGGTCTATCTGCGCGATCTGCTGGAGTTCAACTGGGCGCGCGAGGCGATCAATATCGACGAGGTCGAGGCGATCACCGAAATCCGCAAGCGCTTCGTGACGCCGGGCATGTCCTTGGGCGCGCTCTCTCCCGAGGCGCACGAGACGCTCGCCATCGCCATGAACCGGATCGGCGCCAAGGCCGTCTCGGGCGAGGGCGGCGAGGACAAGTCGCGCTACACGCCCTACGAGAATGGCGACAACGCCAACTCGGTCATCAAGCAGGTCGCCTCGGGCCGCTTCGGCGTGACGGCGGAATATCTCGGCGCCGCCGAGGAGCTGGAGATCAAGGTCGCGCAGGGCGCCAAGCCCGGCGAGGGCGGCCAGCTCCCCGGCTTCAAGGTCACCGAGTTCATCGCCAAGCTCCGTCACTCGACGCCGGGCGTGACCCTGATCTCGCCGCCGCCGCACCACGACATCTATTCGATCGAGGATCTGGCGCAGCTCATCTATGACCTGAAGCAGATCAATCCGCGCGCCAAGGTGTGCGTGAAGCTGGTCTCCTCGGCGGGCATCGGCACGGTCGCGGCGGGCGTCGCCAAGGCCCATGCCGACGTCATCCTCGTCGCCGGCCATGTCGGCGGCACGGGCGCCAGCCCGCAGACGTCGGTGAAATATGCCGGCACGCCATGGGAGATGGGCCTCACCGAGACCAATCAGGTGCTGACGCTCAACGGGCTTCGGCATCGCGTGAAGCTGCGCACCGACGGCGGGCTCAAGACCGGGCGCGACATCGTGATCGCCGCCATCCTCGGCGCGGAGGAGTTCGGCATCGGCACGCTGTCGCTGGTGGCGATGGGCTGCATCATGGTGCGCCAGTGCCATTCGAACACCTGCCCGGTCGGCGTCTGCACGCAGGACGAGAAGCTCAGGCAGAAGTTCGTCGGCACGCCGGAGAAGGTCATCAACCTGATGACCTTCATCGCCGAGGAGGTGCGCGAGATCCTTGCCCGTCTCGGCGTGCGCTCGCTCGACGAGATCATCGGCCGCACCGAGCTGCTCCGCCAAGTCAGCCGCGGCGCCGAGCATCTCGACGATCTCGACCTGAACCCGATCCTCGCCAAGGTGGACGCGCCCGACGACCAGCGCCGCTTCTCGATCGCCGGCAACCGCAACGAGGTGCCCGACAGCCTCGACGCGCAGATGCTGCGCGATGCCAAGGCCGTGTTCGAGCGCGGCGAGAAGATGCAGCTCACTTACTCGGTGCGCAACACGCACCGCGCGGTCGGCACGCGCTTCTCGTCCGAGATCACCGCCAAGTTCGGCATGAGCCATCTGGCGGACGGGCATGTCCATGTCCGCCTGCGCGGCTCGGCGGGGCAGTCGCTCGGTGCGTTCCTGTGCAAGGGCGTGACGCTCGAAGTGTTCGGCGATGCCAACGACTATGTCGGCAAGGGCCTGTCCGGCGGCATCATCGCGGTGCGCCCGACCGTCTCCTCCCCGCTCGACAGCCGCCGCAACGCGATCATCGGCAACACCGTCCTCTATGGCGCGACTTCGGGCGCGCTCTATGCGGCGGGCCAGGCCGGCGAGCGCTTCGCGGTCCGCAACTCGGGCGCGAATGTCGTGGTCGAGGGCTGCGGCGCCAATGGCTGCGAATATATGACGGGCGGCGTCGCGGTGATCCTCGGCTCGGTCGGCGAGAATTTCGGCGCCGGCATGACGGGCGGCATGGCCTTCATCCTCGACGAGGAGGCCTCGTTCGAGCACCACGCCAATCCCGACAGCATCGTCTGGCAACGCATCGCGTCCGCCCATTGGGAGGGCGTCGCCAAGGGCCTGATCGAGGAACATGCGCGGCGCACCGACAGCAAGTGGGCGCACACCGTGCTCGCCGACTGGGAGCATATGCGCGGCCGCATCTGGCAGGTCTGCCCCAAGGAGATGCTGACGCGCCTGCCCCATCCGCTCTCCGACGAGGCGGCGGCGGTGGCGGCCGAATAACCCTCCGCATCCGGGTCCGTTTCGCCACGGACGGGCCCGGATCGTGCGTTTGCGGGGAAGAGATGGTGAATCCCATCTTTTCCCTGCCCCGCCTGCCGTCTAGGCAGGGTCAATCATGTGGCATCTCTTCCAATTCCCGCTCTGCCCCTTTTCCCGCAAGGTCCGCCTGATGCTGGGCGAGAAGGGCGTGGGCTATGAGCTGGTCCGCGAATCGCCCTGGCTGAAGCGCGACGAGTTCATCGACCTCAACCCCGCCGGGCAGACGCCGGTGATGGTGCAGGGCCAGGTGACGCTCTGCGACTCCAACGCGATCTGCGAATATTTCGAGGAAACGATCGACAAGGCGCCGATGCTCGGCGGCGATGCGGCCGCGCGCGCGGAGATTCGCCGTCTCGTCGCCTGGTTCGACGAGCGCCTTTACGGGGAAGTGGTCGGCCCGCTGATGTCGGAGCGGATGCTGAAGCGCCTCGTCCACCGCACGTCGCCCGACGCCAAGGCGCTGCGCGAGGCGATGAAGAACGCCAACAACCATCTCGACTATATCGACTGGCTGCTCGACCATCGCCGCTGGCTGGGCGGCCCGGTGCTGAGCCTCGCCGATCTGGCGGCCGCCGCGCATCTCTCGGTCGCCGACTATCTGGGCGGGATCGACTGGCGTGGTCACGAGCAGACCAAACAATGGTATTCCGGCCTCAAGAGCCGCCCGAGCTTCCGCCCGATGCTGTCGGAGCGGATGGAGGTGATCGGCCCGCCCGCGCATTACGACAAGGTTGATTTCCTGGAATGAACGCCACCACGGCCGAGGGCGCGGAGCCAGCGCTCACCTACCAGTCCGACCGGGCCTTTCTCGGTCATCCGCGAGGGCTGGGCTATCTGTCCTTCGCCGAGGCGTGGGAGCGTTTCTCCTATTACGGCATGGCGACTCTGCTGGCGCTCTATGGCGCGAAGCAGCTCTTCCAGCCCGGCCATATCGAACATATCTGGGGCTTCCCGCCCTTCCGCCACATGCTCGAAGGGCTGTTCGGGCCGCTGACCCCGCTCACCATGGGCGGCGCGATCGCGGGGCTGTATGGCGGCCTCGTCTATCTCACGCCGCTGGTCGGCGGCGCCGTCGCGGACCGCTGGATCGGGCGCACCCGCGCCGTGATCTTCGGCGCCGTGACCATGTCGTTCGGCCATTTCTTCATGGCCTTCGACCAGACCTTCCTGCTGGCGCTCGCCTGCCTCCTGGTCGGCGTCGGCTTCTTCAAGGGCAATATCGCGGCGCAGGTGGGCGACCTCTACGCGCCGGGCGACCTGCGCCGCGCGGACGCCTTCCAGATCTTCATGATCGGCATCCAGATCGCCGTGATCGCCGCGCCGATCGTCTGCGGCTTCCTCGGCCAGAGGGTGGCGTGGCATTTCGGCTTCGGCGCCGCCGGCGTGGGGATGCTGATCGGCCTTGTCGTCTATCTCTCGGGCCGCCGCTGGCTGCCCGCCGAGCCCGCCCCCAGGCATAAGGGCGGCATCGTCGAGAAGCGACCGAAGCTCGCGGCGGGCGAGGGGATGCGCGTGCTGGTGCTCGCCCTGCTCGTGCCGGTACTGTCGCTGACCGCGATCGGCAACCAGCAGCTCTTCGCGGCCTATGAGCTGTGGGGCGACCAGCATTATCAATTGAGCTTCTTCGGCTGGTCGATGCCGTCGACCTTCCTGATCTCGCTCGACGCCATCGTGTCGACCGTCACCATGGCGGGATCGGTGATCTTCTGGCGCTGGTGGGGCACGCGCTTCACCGAGCCGGACGAGATCACCAAGCTCACCATCGGCGCCTTCATCGCCGCGCTGGGGCCGCTGACACTGGCGCTCGCCTCGCTGCACGAAGCGGTGACGGGCGAGAAGGTCAGCCTCGCCTGGGGCCTCGCCTTCCACATCCTCAACGATATCGGCTTCGCCAACATCTTCCCGGTCGGCCTCGCCCTCTATTCGCGCGTCGCGCCCAAGGCGATCGCGGCGACTCTGATGGCGGTCTATTACATCAACCTCTTCGTCGCGGGCCTGATCGTCGCCAAGCTCGCCAGCCTGCTCGGCACCATGTCGGGCTTTGCCTTCTGGGGGATGCACGCGGCGCTGGTCGCGGGCGGCGGCGTGGTGCTGCTGATCGTGCGGGGCGCCGCCGGACGCCTGCTCGCGCCGACGGTCGATCCCGAAGCCGAGGCCGAAGCGGCCTGAATCTTCCCGGCGAGCCTCAGCGCTCGTCGGGCATCACCAGGCGGATGCGGATCTCACCGAGCGGACGCCCCGTCGCACGGTCCACCACCACCGGCTCGACCGGGGCGCCCGTCTCGGCATCGACGAAGCGGCTGGTGCCGCCCTCGCCGAAATGCTCGCGCCCCCATGCGCCGATCGCCGCCAGCACGGGCAGGAAATCCCGCCCCTTCGGCGTCAGCACATATTCGTCGCGCGGCGGCCGCTCGCTGTAGCGGCTTTTCTCGAGCAGCCCCGCCTCGGTGAGCGCCGCCAGACGGCGCGTGAGGATGTTCGGCGCGATCCCCAGGCTCTGCCGGAACTGATCGAAGCGCGTGGCGCCATAACCGGCGTCGCGCAGGATCATCATGCTCCATGCATCACCCACCCGAAGCAGCGCGCGGGCGACGGGGCAAGGCCCCTCGGAAAATTTCTCAGCGTCCATTGCATTGTGATAGCGACATAACTATCAAAATGCAAGTTACTCGTTCAACCCGAGTCGAAGAAGGACATACGATCATGAGTACCCCCCTCGGCACCGCTCTCATCACCGGCGCTTCCACCGGCATCGGCGCGGTCTATGCGGACCGTCTGGCCAGGCGCGGCTACAACCTCATCCTCGTGGCGCGCGACGCCGCGCGCATGGAGACGCTCGCCGGGCGCCTTCGTGCGGAAACGGGCGTGACGGTGGAGGTGCTGCGCGCGGACCTCACCGCCGACGCGGACGTCACCGCGATCTCGGAGCGGCTGGCCGGCGATGCGGCGATCACGCTGCTGGTCAACAATGCCGGCATGTCGTTGAACGGCAGCCTGCTCGAGAACGGCCCGGAGAAGATCAGGCAGCTCCTCGCGCTCAACGTCACCGCGCCGACGCTGCTTCAGGCGGCAGCCGGCAAGGCTTTCGTGGCGCGCGGCAAGGGCGCGGTCATCAACATCGCCTCGGTACTCGCCTTCGCGCCGGAGATGTTCGACGCCATCTACAGCGGCACCAAGGCCTTCCTTCTGAACCTCAGCATCGGCTCGGCCGCGCAGTGGAAGGACAAGGGCCTCTATGTGCAGGCGGTGCTGCCCGGCGCCACCCGCACCGAGATCTGGGAGCGTTCGGGCAAGGATGTCGATGCCTTCCCGCCCGAGATGGTGATGAGCGCGGACGATCTGGTCGACGCGGCGCTGGTCGGCTTCGACCGGGGCGAGACGGTGACGATCCCGCCGCTGCCCGACGAAGGCCAGTATAACGCGCTCAACGAGGCCCGCGCCGCGATGGGGCCGAACCTCTCCAAGCGCGACGTGGCGGAGCGTTACCGCGCCGCCTGACGCGTGGCTCAGGCGGCCACCGCCGCCAGCAGATAGTCCATGCGGATGTCGTCCGAGAGGGTGAAGCCCTTCATCGGATCGAACGACAGCCCGCGCGTCTCGATCACCTGAAGCCCGGCGTCCTCGAGCAATTGCCCGAGTTCGTCGGGCTTCAGGAATTTCTGCCAGTCGTGCGTGCCCCTGGGGATCTGCCCCAGCCCCTCGCCCACCGTGATGAGCGCGAGCTTCGACAAGGCAGTGCGATTGGGCGTCGAGAGCAGCATCAGCCCGCCCGGCGCCAGCGCGCGGCCAAGGCCCGCCACGAACGCCGCCGGATCGGTGACATGCTCGATCACCTCCATCGAGCAGACCAGATCGAAGCGATCCTCCGCCCCCAGCAGCTCGACGCTGCCATGGCGATAGTCGATCGCGAGCCCCTGCCCCTCGGCATGGAGACGAGCCGCCGCGATATTCTCGGCGGCCGCGTCGAGGCCGGTCGCCGCCGCGCCCATCCGCGCCAGCGGCTCCGTCAGCAGCCCCGCACCGCAGCCGACATCCAGCGCGCGCCTGCCCGCGAGCGGCCGCCGCTCATTGTGCGGCGTACCGAAATGCCGGTCGATCATGGCGCGCACGAAGCCCAGCCGCACCGGGTTCAGCCGGTGCAGCATCGCGGACGACCCTTTCGGGTTCCACCACTCGGCAGCGAGCTTGCCGAAATGGGCGGCTTCGGCGGGGTCGATTGTGCTGTTCTGTTGGGTTGCATCGGTCATGGGCTCCCCCTATCAGGGCGGCGTTTTCTTTCCCACAGGCGATTTCTGCCGCAATAATCGAGCACCCGCATGTCCCCTCCCGCAGACCGTATCGTGATGAAGTTTGGTGGCACGTCCATGGCGGGCATCGAGCGTATTCGGAACGTGGCGCGACAGGTCAAACGCGAGTGGGCCAAGGGCAATCAGGTCGCCGTCGTCGTTTCGGCGATGTCGGGCGAGACCGATCGCCTCGTCAATTTCTGCCGCGAGGCGTCGCCGCTCTACGATCCCAGGGAATATGACGTCGTCGTGGCCTCCGGCGAGCAGGTGACGTCGGGCCTGCTGGCGATCGCGTTGCAGGCGATCGGGGTTCCGGCGCGGAGCTGGCTCGGCTGGCAGTTGCCGATCCGCACCTCGGACGCGCACGCCTCCGCCCGCATCGGCACGATCGACACCGAGGCGCTCAACGCCAGCCTCGCCAAGGGTGAGGTCGCGGTCATCCCCGGCTTTCAGGGGCAGACCGAGGGCGGCCGCGTCACCACGCTCGGCCGCGGCGGCTCGGATACGTCGGCGGTGGCGGTGGCGGCCGCGATGAAGGCGGATCGCTGCGACATCTACACCGATGTCGACGGCGTCTACACGACGGACCCGCGTATCGTGCCCAAGGCGCGCAAGATCGAGAAGATCACCTACGAGGAAATGCTGGAGCTGGCGTCGGTCGGCGCCAAGGTGCTCCAGACCCGCTCGGTGGGCCTCGCCATGAAGGAGAAGGTGCGCGTCCAGGTGCTCTCCTCCTTCGGAGACCCGGATGCGGAGCCCACCCCCGGAACCTTCGTGGTGAGCGAGGACGAGATCGGAGAAAACAACGTGGAACAGCAGCACATCACCGGCATCGCCTATGACCGCAACGAGGCGAAGATCACCCTGACCGCCGTGCCCGATCGGCCCGGCGCGGTGGCGACGATCTTCAACCCGCTGGCCGAAGCGAGCATCAACGTCGACATGATCGTGCAGAACGTCGCGCACGGCACGGGATCGACCGACGTCACCTTCACCGTGCCGGGCGCCGAGCTGGCCCGCTCGCTCGACGTGCTGGAGAAGGCGCAGCAGGAGATCGGCTATGCGAAGCTGATCCCCGACACCCAGGTGTGCAAGATCTCGGTGGTGGGCGTGGGGATGCGCAGCCATGCCGGCGTCGCCGCGACGATGTTCCAGGCGCTGGCCGAGCGCGGCATCAACATCCTCGCCATCACCACCTCGGAGATCAAGGTCTCGGTGCTGATCCACGAGGATTATACCGAACTCGCGGTGCGCGTGCTGCACACCGCTTATGGGCTGGACGCCGAAGACGCGGCCTGACCCGATCCGCCGCCGCCTCGTCCATCGGCGGGGCGGCGGCGAAAAGCCCCGTGAAACAGAGAGACTTGGGCTGAACGCCCGTTTCTTCTATGGGGGCGCAGATGACCAGCATTGACACACTGACCCGCCCGGCCGCCGACAGCATCGGCCATGACCGCCTCGCCCGCCTGATGGCGCGGGGCGTCGAGTTCCTCGGCAGCAAGGTCGCGATCATGGCGGGCGCCATGTCGTGGGTGTCCGAGCGCCACCTCGTCGCCGCGATGAGCAACGCCGGCGGCTTCGGCGTGATCGCCTGCGGCGCGATGACGCCCGAGCTGCTGGATGCCGAGATCGCCGCGACCAAGGCGCTGACGACCAAGCCGTTCGGCGTCAACCTCATCACCATGCACCCCAAGCTCTCCGAGCTGATCGACGTGTGCGCGAAGCACAATGTCGGCCATGTCGTGCTGGCGGGCGGGCTGCCGCCTGCGGGCTCGATCGACCGGATCAAGCAGTCGGGCGCCAAGCTGATCTGCTTCGCCCCCGCGCTGGCGCTGGCGAAGAAGCTGATCCGCTCGGGCGTGGACGCCATCGTCGTCGAGGGCATGGAGGCCGGCGGCCATATCGGCCCCGTCTCGACCAGCGTGCTCGCGCAGGAGATCCTGCCCGAGGTCTCGGCGCAGGTGCCGGTGTTCGTGGCCGGCGGCATCGGCCGTGGCGAGGCGATGGCGGGCTATCTGGAGATGGGCGCCGCCGGCGTGCAGCTCGGCACGCGCTTCGTCTGCGCGACCGAGTGCATCGCCCACCCGAACTTCAAGAAGGCCTTCATCCGCGCCTCGGCCCGCGACGCGATCGCCTCGGTGCAGATCGATCCGCGCCTGCCGGTGATCCCGGTGCGCGCGCTCAAGAATGCGGCGGGCGAGCTTTTCACCGCCAAGCAGCGCGAGGTCGCCCAGCTCCTCGACGAGGGCAAGGTCGAGATGATGGAGGCCCAGCTCCAGATCGAGCATTACTGGGCGGGCGCTCTGCGCCGTGCGGTGATCGACGGCGATGTCGAGCATGGATCGGTGATGGCGGGCCAGTCGGTCGGCATGGTGACGAAGGAGGAGCCGCTCGCCGACATCCTCCAGAGCCTCGTCGACGAAGGCGCGCACGCGCTGGAGCGCCGCTCCATCTGATCCTGCCCGCCGGGCCTGCGCCTGCGTCGGCCCGGCGATCAGAACTCCTGATATTTGGCGTAGCGCGATGCCACCGCATCGTCGGCCGGCTGCTGGCGCGCGCGGAGCTGGTTGAAGACGCGCGAGGCTCGCCACAGGCTCATGCTGAACGGCACGATGCGCGGGATGCTGCGGCCGGAGAGGAAGCCCTCGCGATAGGCTTCCCGCGCATGGCTTAGCACCTGCTGACGGTCATGGCTCGACTGCGCATCGATCGCGGCCCGGAGTTGCGCGGCCAGCGTCACGGGATCGCGGGCGCCCGAATCCGCCAGCAGCTTTTCCAGCGACTCCGACTGGAACAGCCTGCGCGTGATCGGGCCTAGGTCGGTCATGCCTTTCGCCCTACGCCTGCAAATCTTAACGAGTTGTTCGGATTTGGGCGGTGTTTCCGAAAATCCTAGCGCGCCGCCAGACGCTCCGCGATCGCGGCATAGCCGGACAGACGCTCGACCGCCGCGGCATGGATGCCGGGCGCCGTCACCAGGATGCCGAACGTCTCGGCATCGACCGTGTTGAAGGCCAGCGGCGCGCCCAGCGCATCGCTCACCCGCGCGCCGGCCTCGGCGGCGATCAGCGCGGCGGCGGCGATATCCCACTCATGCCCCCAGCGCATCGTCGCGACCAGATCGGCCTCACCCGCCGCCACCAAGGCCATGCGCAGCGCGATGGAGTTGGGCTTGTGGACCGGCACCAGATCGCTGTCGCGCCGGGGAAGCTGATCGGCGGGGACGCGCGCGCCGGCGAGCACATCACGAGGCCTTACCCGGATCGCCCCGCCGTTCAGCCGGGCGCCTCCGCCCGCGATCGCCGTCCAGCGCTCGCCCCGCGCGGGGGCTTCCAGCACCGCCAGCACCGGCCGGCCATGCTCGACCAAGGCCACCGACACCGCCCAGCCGGGCCGCCCGCGCAGATAGTCGCGCGTGCCGTCGATCGGATCGACCACCCATACCCGCTCGGCCGCGAGCCGCGTCTTGTCGTCGACGCTCTCCTCGGAGAGCCAGCCGGCCTCCGGGTCGATCTCCATCAGGCGCTGTTTGAGCAGCCGGTCGACATCGAGATCGACCTGGCACACCGGCTCGCCGCCGGCCTTCTCCCATCGCCTGACCCGCTTGTCCGCGCAGGCGAGCGCCAGCGCACCGGCCTCTGCGGCCGCCTCCGCCACCCGCGCGAGAAGCGCCGCGTCAGGCACCGGCGACCGTCATCCCGTCGATGCGGAGCGTCGGCACGTCCATGGCGCGTTCGAACTTGAGGTCGTCGGCGGGCACGATGGCGCGGAACATCTCCTTGAGATTGCCCGCGATGGTGATCTCCGCCACCGCCGGGCCGATCTTGCCGTCCTCGATCAGGAAGCCCGCCGCGCCGCGCGAATAATCGCCGGTGACGCCGTTCACGCCATGGCCGATCAGCTCGGTGACGTAGAGACCGCGCTTGACGTCGGCCATCAGCTCGGCCGGGGACAGCGCACCCGGCGCCATGTAGAAGTTGGTCGTGCCGGCGCCCGGAGGCCCGCCGATGCCGCGCTGGGCGTTGCCGGTGGGCTGGAGCCCCAATTGCCGCGCAGAGGCCGAATCGAGCAGCCAGCCGGTCAGCACGCCATCTTCGATCAGCACGCGCCGCGCGGTGGGCAGCCCCTCGCCGTCGAAGGGCTTGGAGCCGAGCCCGCGCACCCGATGCGGATCGTCGATGATCGAGATGCCCCTGGCGAACACCTCGGTCTCCAGCGCGTCGAGCAGGAAGCTTGTCCGCCGCGCGATCGAGGAGCCAGTGATCGCGCCCGCCAGATGCCCCAGCATCGACGAGCCGACGCGCGGATCGAACAGGATCGGCATCGTGCCCGACCCGATTTTCACCGGATCGAGCCGCGCCACCGCGCGTTCGCCGGCCCGGCGGCCGATGGCCTCGGAGCCTTCCAGGTCGGCGAGATGGCGGGACGAGCGATAGGCATAGTCGCGCTGCATCGACGCGCCCTCGCCCGCGATGACGCTGGCCGAGCAGCCATGGCCGCTGGTCGCATAACCGCCGGCGAAGCCGTGACTGGTGGCGAGCGCGATGATGGTGCGCCCGGCGCTGGCCGAGGCGCCTTCGCTGTTGGTGACGCCGGCGACGGCGCGCGCGGCCTGCTCGGCTGCCTCCGCGCGGGCGCGCAGGGCCTGCGGGGAGACTTCCGCCCCATCGTCTCCGTCGACATCCGGGCCGGGGCCGCTTGCCAGCCGGTCCTCGGGGGCGAGGCCGGCATAGGCGTCCTCGGGCGCCTCGCGGGCCATGGCGACGGCGCGATCCACCAGCGTGTCGAGCGCGTGGGACGAGAGATCCGACGAGGAGACGCTGGCCGATCGCCGCCCGACGAACAGCCTCAGCCCGATCGTCTCGCCCTCCGAGCGCTCGACATCCTCCAGCGCGCCGAGCCGCACCGAGACGGCGGTCGATTCGTTGCAGACATAGAGGGCGTCCGCCGCATCGGCGCCGGCCCGCTTGGCGGAGGCTACGAGATCGTGGACGCGGGACTGGGCTTCGGCGACGGTGAGCATGACCGGCACTTAGGTAGCCGGAGCCCTCCCGTCAAAGGCGGGCAGCACTTCCGACCACCAGAGCGGCGGCGAAAACGAGGAAGCCCGTCGTCCGGTTGGCGCGGAACCGGGCGAGCGAGCCAATCGCCGAGGCCGGGTCGAGCGTCGCCACCTGCCACGCCAGATGCAGGGCCGCGGGGATCAGCGCCACCAGCACGAGCGGATCGGGCCGGACGCTCCACAGCGCCGCACCCCACAGCGCCACCGCCACGACATAGAGCGCCGACACGCCCGGCCGGACATACGCGCCCATCGCCCGCGCGGAGGATTTGACGCCGGCCAGCACATCGTCCTCGATGTCCTGCAACGCATAGATGGTGTCGTAGCCGACCACCCACGGAATGCCGCCCGCATAGAGCAGCAGCCCCGGCAAGGAGAGCCCGCCCGTCACCGCCGCCCAGCCGACCAGCGCCGCCCAGGAGAAGACCAGCCCCAGCCACGCCTGCGGCCACCAGGTGATGCGCTTCATGAAGGGATAGCAGGCGACCAGCGCGAGGCTCGCCACCGCTATTCCGCGCGCCGCCCAGTTCAGCGCCACCAGCACCGCGAGCCCGACGAGGCAGAGCCCGATCAGGAACGCCCACGCGCCCCTGAGCGTCACCTGACCGCTCGGCAGCGGCCGCCCGCGCGTGCGGGCGACACGGGCGTCGAGGTCGCGATCGACGATGTCGTTGTAGACGCAGCCCGCGCCACGCATCGCGATCGCCCCGATGGCGAACAGCAGCATCAGCATCATCGTCCGGCCGTTCGCCCCGCCGGCGAGCGCGATCGCCCATGCGCCCGGCCAGAACAGCAGCCACGCCCCGATCGGCCGATCGAAACGGGCCAGCATCGCATAAGGCCGCGCGGCCGGCGGCAACAGCGCGAGCAGGCCGCGGGTTTCGGTATCGGGGACGGAGAGAGGTTCGCTGGTCACGGCTGCTCCCTAGCGTGGGCAGACGCCGGCCGCCACCGGTTCGCGGGGCTTGCTCCGAGGGTCGAAGTTGACAAAGTTGATACGAGTGACAGGAAAATCACGCATCGCCATCCCGGATATCGGCACCGAGGAAGAACCGCGTCCGTGATGCGACCGGGCCACCGTGTCAGGCGAAATCCTACATTGGAAGGGGGGGGGGGACAGGTTTCGCTGCCTTATTTGCGGACCATCTTGTGATCGTCATGCCAGCGAAAGCCGGCATCTCGGGTGGCGGACGCCGCGCATATCGGGAGAGATCCCAGCTTCCGCTGGGATGACGGGAGAGGGAGTGGCGGCTAGCACCCTGATGCGGGCACATCTCCCCTCCCTGGAAGGGAGGGGGCGGGGGTGGGTTGCCCTCCGTATGACGCGACGGCAGCATGAGGATATGCCTCGCATCGCCCCTGACATGACTTCGAAAGCGCGCGCCTTGCGCAG
>Ga0153956_1000133_pt1 | contig 94520 bp, 92 predicted proteins | sample TSFL040MetaG_FD_104704 | JGI IMG/M metagenome (GOLD analysis project Ga0153956, IMG submission 104704) | Attine ant fungus gardens microbial communities from Florida, USA - TSFL040 MetaG | ecosystem: Host-associated > Fungi > Mycelium > Unclassified | place: USA: Florida, Wekiwa Springs... | reverse complement strand
GCGGCGCCGCACCGTCGGCGTCCACCGCATCCTGCCCCGCAATCGTGACGATCGCGCTCGCCCCTCTCGGTGGGGCAGGACGACGGGGATATTGTCCTGCTCAGGATTTTTGTCAAGAACGAAATGAGAACGTTTTTGAGCGTGCCGTCCGGGGCGCGGGGAAGTCGTAGGGCGGATGACGGCGAAGCCGGCATCCACACCTTCACCGCCGGCCGGCAGACCATGGTGAAAGCCACCCCGCGCCCGCCGCACCTGCAAAGCCGGCGCGTGCCGCGAAGAAGAAAAGGGCGGGCTGAACGCTTGTCTTTTCACTCCTATTGCGCCGCTTGAGGGAGGAACGTATCGCTTTCTGCGTAGCCCGGATGGAGCGCAGCGTATTCCGGGGCCGGCGGATACCCGGCACCGCTGAATCCCGGATTGCGCTGCGCTTCATTCGGGCTACGAGGACGTGATTTTCCGCGCCGACCGTAGGATGGGTTTCGCTGCGCTCTACCCATTCTACGATTCTATCCGCTCGCGTCTTCGAGGAGTGCGCTAGCCGTCAGCCACTGTTCTTCCGCGCGGGCCAAGGCGTCGGCTGCGGCCGCGCGCGCCTTGGTGAGTTGCGCGGCCTGTTTGGGATCGCGGGTGAAGATGTCGGGCAAGGCGAGCGCGGTGTCGATCTTGTCGATGATGCCGGTGATGCGCTCCATCTCGGCTTCGGCGTCCGTGACCTGCTGTTTCGGCGAAACGCGCTTCTCTTTGGGACGCGCGGGCTTGTCGCTTTCCGCGGCGCGCTCGCGCGGCGGGGTGCGCGGATCGCGGGTCTGCATCACAAGCTTGCGGTAGTCTTCCAGGTCGCCGTCGAAACCGGTGACGGTCTTGTTCGCCACCACCCAGAGCTGGTCGGCGCAGGCTTCGATCAGGTAGCGGTCATGCGAGACCATGATCACGGCGCCGGGGAATGCGTTGATGGCTTCGGCGAGCGCGGCGCGGCTGTCGATGTCGAGATGGTTGGTCGGCTCGTCGAGGATGATCATGTTCGGGCCGTAGAAGGTCGCAAGGCCGAGCAGCAGGCGCGCTTTCTCGCCGCCGGACAGGCTTTTTACGATCGTATCGGCGGCCTTGCCGGAAAAGCCGATATTGCCGGCGCGAGCGCGCACTTTCGACTCCGGCGCGTCCGGCATCAGCTTGCGGATGTGGTCGTAGACGGACGCGTCCATCACCAGTTCATCGACCTGATGCTGGGCGAAATAGGCCACCGACAATTTGTCGGCGCGGGTGACGGCACCCGAGAACGGCTGCAGCTTGTTCGCGATCAGCTTCACCAGCGTCGATTTGCCGTTGCCGTTGGAGCCGAGCAGGGCGATGCGGTCGTCGGTATCGACGCGCAGCGTGACCCGATTGAGCACCGGCTTGCCGGGCTCGTAGCCGACCGCGACATTGTCGAGCGCGAGGATCGGCGGCGACAGCATTTTTTCGGGCGCGGGGAAGTGGATTTCGCGCACCTCGTCGCTGACGATGGCCGCGACCGGCTTCATCCGCTCCAGCATCTTGACGCGGGACTGCGCCTGTCGGGCTTTCGTCGCCTTGGCCTTGAAGCGGTCGACGAAATCCTGCAACCGCTTGCGTTCGGCCTGCTGGCGCTCGAAGTTTCGCGCCTGCAGCGCTTCGCGGTTGGCGCGGAATTCCTCGTAATTCGAATAGGTGCCGCGATAATGCACGAGCTTGCCGCGGTCGAGATGCAGGATTTCGTTGACGGACGTATCGAGCAGGTCGCGGTCGTGGCTGATGACGATCACGGTGCGCGGATAGTTCGCGAGGTGATCCTCCAGCCACAGTGTGCCTTCGAGGTCGAGATAGTTGGTGGGCTCGTCCAGCAGCAGCAGGTCGGGCGCGGCGAACAGCGTGGCGGCCAGGGCGACGCGCATGCGCCAGCCGCCGGAGAATTCGGAACAGGAGCGAAGCTGGTCCTCCGCCGAAAAGCCGAGGCCGCTGAGAATGGCGGCGGCGCGGGCCGGGGCCGAATGGGCGTCGATATCGACGAGGCGGGTCTGGATTTCGGCGATCCGGTGCGGGTCGGTGGCGATTTCTGCTTCCGCCAGCAGGGCGTCGCGCTCGACATCCGCTTTCAGGACGACGGTAATGAGGTTTTCCGGCCCGTCCGGCGCTTCCTGGGCGAGGCTGCCGATCCGCCAGCGCGGCGGGATCGAAATGCTGCCGCCTTCAAGCGACAGGTCGCCGCGGATGGCGTGGAACAGGGTCGATTTGCCGACGCCGTTGCGGCCGATAAAGCCGACCCGCGCGCCGGGGCCGATCTGCACCGTGCCCTGGTCGATCAGAAGCCGGCCGGCGATGCGGATGGAAATGTCGGAGATGGACAGCATGCGGCCTTGTCACCGCTGCCGCGCGCAAAGGCAACCCGATTTTCCGGGGGCGTCGGCAGTCAGGCGCTGTCGTCGTCGCTCTGCTGCAACTGGTGGAGCAGGAACTGCAGCCGGGACGGGAGATGGTCTTCCGGCCCCATATCACGGCGCAGGCGCTCCCCGATGGCGTTGCAGATCGCCGCGGCCGTGGTGTGGTCAATCTCGTCATCGCCGCGATTTGGAAAAGGGGAGGTCATGGTGTTCCGGATATGCCTGTTGCCATGGTTGAATACCAAGGCAAGTCGCGGGAATTGAAATGGTTTCCCATTGTCCGGATTTCAGTCCATTTGGTTCAAAAAAGAATGAAATATCCACTGATACCGACGGACTCGTGTCCCGGACGCGGTGCATCACGAAGTGGTGCGCCGCAGAGCCGGGACCGTTACGAACTCCGGCGTCTGGTACGGTCCCGGCTCTGCGAAGCGGCACTGGCGGCGAAGCTGCGCTTCGCCTGAGCGCCGCATCGCGTCCGGGACACAGTAATCAGCTTCAGAAGCAGCGGTTCACTGTCCGCCAGCGCGGCCCCCACGGGGTTGGAACCGCGCGGCGAACCCAGCAGCCGCCGCCGCGATAGACCGGGCCGTAGGCAAAGCGAGGCGGGCCGCCCCAGCCGCGGTGCCAACCGCCGCCGTGATGCCAGCCGCCGTGCCAACCCCGGGCCGAAGCCGAAGTCGGCGCCAGGGCGGCCGCGCCCAGCGAGGCTGCCGCGATCAAGGTCAGTGCAATCTTGCGGAACATCGTCATCTCCTCTGGTTTCGGCACGCTCCGGGCCGGAGAATGGCCGCCGGATGCAACGGGGCGTGTCATGGAGATCAGACTAGGCTTCGCAAGCTGAACCGGGGCCGGCCGCTGCGGTCAGATTGGGTTCATCTTGATGACATCGCGGCGATTTTGGCGGCGATTTTGCCTTTTTCCCCGGCTGCGACATTTGGACGGATCGCTTGCGGGCCGCAGATGGCGTCGATATAAGCCGCCATCTTTCCAATGACTGCTATGCAAGGATGTAACATGGCCATCGAGCGTACCTTTTCGATTCTGAAGCCCGACGCGACCGAGCGTAATCTGACCGGCGCGATCAATGCGCTGATCGAGAAGGCCGGTCTGCGCATCGTCGCGCAGAAGCGGATTCGCATGACCCGCGATCAGGCCGGCACTTTTTATGCCGTGCACAAGGAACGTCCCTTCTTCGGCGAACTCGTGGACTTCATGACCTCCGGCCCGGTGGTCGTGCAGGTGCTTGAAGGCGAGGGCGCGATCCTCAAATATCGCGACGTGATGGGCGCCACCGATCCGTCGAAGGCGGCTGACGGCACCATCCGCAAGCTGCACGCCAAGTCGATCGGCGAGAATTCGGTGCATGGTTCGGACGCTGCCGAAACCGCTGCGATCGAAATCGCGCAGTTCTTCTCGGGTAACGAAATCGTCGGCTGAATCTCGGCCGGATAACGATCGGCCGGCGCGCGGGGGCGCGCCGGCATCTTTGATAAGATCTTAAGGGGGGCTGCTGTGGACTGGTTGCTGCAAATTTTCGATCCGGCAACGATCAAGTCGGTTTTCGTTCAATTTGAAGTCGAGATGCAGCAGCCCGCATTCTGGGTCGCCGTCGGCAAGATCATCTGGATCAACGTGCTGCTGTCGGGCGACAACGCGCTCGTCATCGCGCTGGCCTGCCGCGGTCTCGAACCGAAGCAGCGCCTGTGGGGCATGATCCTCGGCGCCGCGGCGGCCGTCATTCTCCGTATCATCTTCACGGGCATCGTCGCTTCGCTGATGGCGCTGCCTTACCTCAAGCTGGTGGGCGGCCTCGCGCTGATCGTGATCGCGGCGAAACTGCTGGTTCCCGAGCAGGAGGAAGAAGACGGCGTGAAGGCCGCCGCGCATCTGTGGGCGGCCGTGCAGATCGTGGTGGTGGCCGACATCATCATGAGCCTCGACAACGTCATCGCGGTGGCGGCTGCCGCCAATGGCAGCGTGCCGCTGCTGATCCTCGGCCTCGCCGTCAGCGTGCCGCTGATCGTGGCCGGCGCGGCGCTGATCATGGCGCTGCTCTCCCGCCTGCCGGTGCTGGTCTGGCTCGGCGCGGCGCTGCTCGGCTGGGTCGCGGGCGAAGTGATCGCCACCGATCCGGCGGTGCTGCCGGCGCTGCACAGCTTCTTCGGCGGCGGGTTCGGCGCCAGCCTCGACAGCGTGATGGCCGCATTCGGCAGCGGCATCCGCTTCACGAATGGCGGTCATGGCGGCGAGGTCGCCTGCGGCCTGCTCGGGATCGTCGTCGTGCTGGTGGTCGGCGCCCTGTGGCGCCGCCGCAGCATGGCCGCGCATGCGGAGCAGGCGGCGTAAGCTTCATACGACACACACGCCCGTCCTCATGGTGAGGAGCGCGCTCTCAGGCGGAGCTCTCGCTCCGCCGCCGCGCGCGTCTCGAACCATGAGTTGCCTGGCCATCCTTCGAGACGCCGCTTCGCGGCTCCTCGGGATGAGGGGAGAGTTTGGGGCTTCTCACCCCAGCATCTTTCGTTCCCGCGCCCTGACGATTCCGACGACGGTGTCGTTCACCGGCGTCGGCACGCCGAGCGGTTTGCCGAGGCGGGGGATCGAACCGTTGATGGCGTCGATCTCGCAGCGGCGGCCGGCTTCGTAATCCAGCAGCATCGACGGCTTGGCGTTCGGGATCTTGCCGCCGAGCTTGCGCACGTGTTCGACGGGATCGCCGACATCGAGCGTGATGCCGGATGCGCGCGCCACCGCGATCGCTTCTTCCGCACAGCCGCGCGCCACTTTCCAGGCGTCGGTGTCGTCGATGATCTGGCCGATGGTCAGCCCGGTGGTGCAGGACGTGCCCGAATAGGCCACGTTCATGATCAGCTTCTCCCACACCATCTGCTTGATGTCGTCGAACAGCGCGACCTTGAAGCCGGCGGACTCCCAGATTTTCGCCGACGCCTGCACCAGTTGTTTCGGCAGGCCGGCATAGCTGCCGAAGCGGATCATCTCCATGCCGTTGTGATGGACGTGGCCCGGCCCGCGCATCGAGGCGCCGAAGCCGCCGACCACGCCGACGGCGATGCGGTCGGCGCCGAGGATCGGCGCTGCGACCTCCGGCGAGCCGAGGCCGTTCTGGATCGTCTGCACCACGGTTTCGGGGCCGAGCAGGGGCGCGCAGCTTGCGGCGGCGGCTTCGACGTCGAACGCCTTGGTGGCGATGATGACGAGGTCGCAGGGACCGATGCCGTCCGTCGTGGTCGCGCCGTGGATCGGCACGGTGCGGTCGCCGCTGATGCCTTCGCAGCGCAGGCCCTTGCCGTTCATGGCTTCGGCATGATCCGGCCACAGCGTGACCGCATGCACCTCATGACCGGCATCGACCATCAGGGCCGCATAGACCGACCCCATCGCACCGCAGCCTACGATTGCCACTTTCGCCATTCGTTCACTCCCTGTCGTTCGGCGGCGTTTCGCTCGCACGCTTTGGACGGGCAGGTTACTTCGCCGACGCCTGATCCACCAATGCAATCGGAGATATCGGTTGTTCGCTCCGGATGGTCGCGTGCACCACGTAACGCAGCGGCCCCGGTGTGACGGCGTCGAACGGCCAGCAGGTCGTCAGCGCCAGTCCGGTTTCGTCCGCGCGCGCGTCGATATCCGATGCATCGAACGGGACGACGGATGTGCCGGTGACGCGGTAGCGGAAGCGTCGGCCGTCGCGGCGGGTGACGTCGATATCGTCGCCGACGACGATATCGCGGAGAAATCGGAAATGCGTATCGCGATGCGCGGCATAGACGGCGATGCCGGGATCGCCGGCGTCGGGGGTGTTCTCCACATGCCCCGGGCCGAAAGCGAGCGCCTGTCCGCTGCTGCCGTGAAGCACGACGGCGCCGGCATGCAGCCGCGGCACGTCGATGCGCGCGACCGGCCAGGTATCCGACCACGACCACGGCTTCACCGGCTGCCCGCTCGCCAGCGACACGGTGAAAGCGCGCTCCAGCAGAACCTGGGCAAGCAGCGCCTTGGCATGGATGGTGATACCCTGACCGAACAGGAGCGCGCCGATCAGTGCGAGCAGGACGGCGGCGATGCGCAGTTTGTAGGGTGGGCAAAGATGTAGGGTGGGCAAAGCGAAGCGTGCCCACCGAGACGGACGCGCGAGCTGGGGTGGGCACGGCGAAGACGCCTTTGCCCACCCTACAAGCGCTGTATCGCGACGACATCCCACGCTCACGACATCACCCGACGGCGGCCGAGCATGAGAAGCATCAGGCTGATCGCCAGCAGCCCGAGGCCGATCATCATTTTCAGCTCCGCATCCGTGGCTGTCTGCGGCAGTTGGACGGTGCCCGTCTTGACCATCGGTGCAGGCTGCCGAAGTTTAGCGTCGGCGAGTTGAGCCGGTACGTCTCCCGACTCGGCGCGGCGCTCGGTCGGCGGCTTCGGCAGCTGCGGGCGCTCGCCGAACACTTTGGCGAAGTCCCAGCCGGCGGGCAGGTTGACCGGCAGTTCGGACGGCTTGAGCGGCTCCCCGGCCGGACGGCTGGGCGTTTTGTCGACGGCGACGAGGCTGGTGAGGCGCGTGACCAGTTGATGTTCGAGCGCGAGCGAGAGGATCGCGCTGTCGGCATCGGCCGGCTTGATCCTGTTGAGCGTGCGCGCCACTTCGGCATCGTCGATCATGCGGCGCGCCCACACTTTGGAGAGACCCTTGCCCTCGGCCGCGCGGTCGAGCGGCAGCGTCACGGTCCATGGCTGATCGCCGATGCGGCCCTTGATGGTGACGTTGCCCGCGAGCTTGTCGAGGCGCGCGGCGAGCACCAGCGGTTCGCCGCGATACAGGTCGGGCAGGGTTGCCGGGGTGAAGTCGGCCCTGGCGTCCGAGAAGGCGGCCGACAGGCCGGTGACGACAGGGTTTTCGAGTTTGGCGAACAGGTCGCGCATCCGCTCCGCGACCTCCGCCGTCGAACCGATATGCGTGAAGGTACCGCGGCCGAGTTCGGAGGCGCGGGTCATCAGGAACGTGTTCGGGGCCGAGCCGATGCCGACCATGAAGACACGCGAGCGGCCGCGCATCGCCGAGATCGTATCGAATAACTGCTGCTCGTTGCCGATGGCGCCGTCGGTCAGGAACACCACCTGTCGCAGATCATTTCTATCGCTGTCCTGATTGTCGGTGAGGGCCGCGCGCATCGCCGGCAGCATTTCGGTGCCGCCGGATGCCCGCAACGCGTCGACGAAGGAGGTGGCGTTGCTGATGTGGGCGCTGTCCGCAGGCACCGGCGCGGGAAACAGCATGTCCATGGTGTGGTCAAAGCGGATGACGTTGAAGCGATCGTTCGGCCGCAGCCGGCCCAGCGCATAAACCAGGCTGGCCTTGGCCTGGGTGATCGAGGTGCCGCCCATGGAGCCGGAATTGTCGATCACGAAGATCACCTCGCGCGGCATCGGCTTCTGCTCGGCCTGCGCGGCAGGCGGCGTGACATAGGCCAACAGGTAGTCGGATGTGCCGACATGCTCGCGAAACAGCCCGACCGATGGGGCCTTCGCGGCGGCCGGCTTCCAGCTCAGCTCGAAGTCGCGGTCGGCGGGGACGGGGCCGTCGGCCAGCGTGATGACGCGTGTGGCGGCATCCGGGCTGTCGATCTTGACGCGGTGATAGCGGCTGGTGACATCGCCGAGCGGAAAGCCGGCCGCCAGATGCACGGTGATCGTGGTCGGATTGACGGGGGCGTTCTGCGCGGGGTCGAGGACGGGCTGGGTGATGCGGTCGCGATCCGGAACCGGGTCGGAGGAGGCGGTGCCCCAGCCGCCGCCGTCGGCGCGCAGGTCGACGCTCTGCACGATCGGTCGCGGATTGTAGCGGGGCCCGACCACCATCGGAATGCGCAGCGAGAATGCGTCGCCGTTCTGATGCACCGGCTCCTGATATTCGATCTGCACCAGAACCGTTTCGCCGGGGCCGATATTGGCGACGGCGTTGGTGAAGATATTGGGTCGCTGCTGCTCGGTGAGGGCGGCTTTCTGCCCGGCCTGCTTCGCTTGCTCATAGATCGCGCGGGCCTGCCGCCGCTCCTTGATGTCACCGACGATGACGTGATTGCCGACGACGAGCTTGAGCGTATCCACGGCGCCGCCCTGCGGCAGCGGATACATGTAGGTGGCCTCGACCCAATCCTGGGTGGGATTGCGGAATATCTGCGTGACGCGGGCGCGGATGGTCGGCCCCGATACGGTGAGATCGACATCGATGCCGAGGCGGGTCGCTTCGGTATTGCCCGCGTCGGTCTTGATGAGCAGTGAACCGGAGCGCGGCGCGTCGTCCTGGGCGGCTGCGGTTTGTGGTGTCTCGGACGACCAGGCCGGGCTGAAGTCGAACAGCAAAAGGCCGATGCCGAGCAGCACGGCACCGAGACCGCCGAGCACGAACAGCAAGATTCGCTCGCACAGTTCCGGCAATCCGGTGACGCCGCGCTCGCCAGCGTCGCAGTGATAGTTATCGATGGTCGTCATGAGAAGCACTCCCGAAGGTATTTCCGATGTCGCAAGTTGTGTGGCACGCTTGCCCGGCGGACGAGCGTGATGATCGGCCTTGTTTGGTCGCAAGCCGCCGGAGGTGCGTTCTGTGTCGGGCGGAGTTGTGCGGTTTTGTGCCGGGTTGTCCGTCTGCTATGGTGTCCGGCGCAGGGACAGGGATGACGATGCAGACGCCTGACAGGCAGCTTTCCGACGAACAGAGCCGGGAGATTGCCGCCATTATTCGCGAGGAACTCGCGCGCCGCCGGATTTCGCGGCAGACGCTGGCCGAGCAGGCGAGGCTGAGCATGTCCACGCTGGAGAAGGCGCTGGGCGGCCGGCGGCCGTTCACGCTGGCGACCACGGTGCGCCTGGAAGAAGCGCTCGGCGTGTCGCTGCGCAAGAGTGCGGATTTACCTGTGGAGCCCGGCAACGGGAACGGCGATGTCGCGCCAGATCATCTCGGGGCTTACTCGCGCCGTGCCATGAACTGGATCGCCGGCGCCTATGTCACGCTGCGGCCTTCGTTCGGCGAAACCGGATCGCTCTATGCGTATCGCACCGAGATCGCGTGGGACGCGGCCGCTTCGTGCTACGCATTTCGCGAGGCGGAGCGGCAGGACGCAGCCTATACGCAATCCGGCGAAGTATCAGTGCCGAACCAGTCCGGCCATATCTACTTCGTCACCAACCGGAACGGCCAGTTCCGCCTGATCACCGTCTCGCGGCCGACCATTGCCGGCGAGATGTACGGCATCATCACCACGCTGCTGGCCGGACGCGGCTCCGTGCTGACACCGATCGCCGCGCCGATCGCCTATGTGCCGATGAAAGAGATTGCCGAGCCCGGCTACGGCCGCATCGCAGCCGGCGCGCCGCATTACGACCGCTACCGCGCCCATCTGCAGAAGATCATGGACGAGCCGTTCGCGGTGTTTCGGCAGGGGTGACGAAACGCGCGCGCGTAGGGTGGGCAAAGCGAAGCGTGCCCACCCTCAAATGCTGTGAAGAAGAAGGTGGGCACGCTTCGCTTTGCCCACCCTACAGTCTCACTTCTTCTTTTTCTTCGTCTTGGGCGCTGCGGCTTTTTTGCTTTTGGCCGGCTTGGGAGTCTTGGCGGCAGGCTTCTCAACCGCTGCCTTCGCGGCGAATGCATCGGACGCCATCCGCATCGCGCGGGCAAAGCTGTCGGCGGCGTTGTCGGCCGACATCTGCAGGCGGCGCGCGGCGGCGGTGCCTTGCTCCATCACGTCCTTCGCGGCCTGCTTGTAGCGCTCCTTGGCGATCGCATCCTTCGCTTTGGCGGCGAGGCCGGCGAAGTGATCGCGCCGCGCCTTGATGGCGGCGAGAAGCGTCTTGTTCTGCTGTTTCGCGGTCTGCCGGATGACCACGTCGATATCGGCGCCCGCCATGTCGTGCTTCCTTAATGATCGGTTAAATGGTTGCCTGCGGGAACTATGCGGTGGCCGCTATTGCTTTGCAATCGGCGGCGCGCCCGCATAATGCTTGGCGTTGATCGGGCTATCCCGATAGCACCGATAATGTTCGATTTTTGCTAACGCGGGTTGCGGCGGGGCGATGAAAGACACGCATATTCGCGTCAGTTTCCGGACGTCGATCATCGCGCTGTTCGTCGGCATCGTGCTGACGGTCGGGCTGACGCTGCTGTATCTCAGCTTCAGCAGCGTCAACGCCATCGTGCGGACGGCGGCGTCGTCCTATCTCAGCACGGTCGCGCAAACCGCCGCCGACCATATCGACGGCCAATTCCGGTCCGTCCGCGACAATCTCGATATCCTGCGCGGCATTCCGTCGGTGCAGACGGCCGACATCGCCGACAATTTCAATCTCTACAGCCTGCTCGCCTCGATGCTGCGCAACAACGAGCAGCTGTCCAATCTGTATGTGGGCTATGCGGACGGCTCGTTCCTGGAACTGGACTTCATCGACCGTTCCGGGCTGGAGGTGCGACAGCGGCTCGGCACACCCGATGGCGCCAGATTCCGGCTGTTCGTGATCGCGAAGTCGGCGGCCACGGGGCAGCTGGAGGCGTCCACGCGCTTTCTGGACGACGCGCTCAAGGTGCTGACGCACGAGACGGGGCCGGACAACTACGACCCGCGCAAGCGCCCCTGGTATGATGGCGTGTTCGAGCCGGACACGAGTGCGCTCACCGCTCCCTATGTTTTCCATCTGACCGACAATGTCGGCTACACGCTCCGGATGCCGATCGGCAACGATCGTGCCGGCGTGGTCGCCGGCGATATTCAGATCGACGAAGCCGAGACGATGTTGCGCCAGCAGGGACTGGGCCGTTCGGGTGTCGCATTCCTGTTTGACGAGGCCGACCGCGTGATTGCGCATCCGGAGCTTTCAAGGTGGCTCAGTGCGAGAGAGGGGCAAGGCCAACTGCCGGAACTGCCGCATCTGGACGACATCGATGCGGTGGGAGCTTCCACGGCGATTCGTGAATGGCGCCGGACCGGCGTGACGGAACAGTTCTTCACGGACCGCCATGGGCGCGAGTACCTGGCATCGCTGCGATCGATCGCATTTGCAGGGACGGCCGATCTGCGCGTGATCGTCTTTGCGCCGGTGGATGAATTTTATTCGGAGATCGTGGCCGCGCGGCGCTCGCTGGTCGTTGCTGCCGTCGCGCTGCTGCTTGCGGCGCTGCCGGCGGCGTTCTGGATCGGAAACCGGCTGTCGCTGTCGTTGCGCATCCTGGCGCGCGAGGTGGATCGCATCCAGCGTTTCCGTTTCTCCACCATGCCGCGCTTGCGTTCGCCGATCCGCGAGATCGATGATCTCGGGCGTTCGGTCTATACGATGCGCGCGCTGGCGCAGACCTTCTCGCGGTTCGTTCCCAAGCGGCTGGTTCAGCAATTGGTCGAGACCGGCGATTCCCTGGAACTCGGCGGCACGCACCGCGAGGCAACGATTCTGTTCACCGATATCGAGAACTTCACCAGCCTGACCGAGGGCAAAGACCCGACGCAGGTGATGCTGTTCACGTCGCGCTACTTTGCTGCGATGTCCGATGTGATCGCGGCCCACCAGGGCACGGTGGATAAATTCATCGGCGACGCCGTGATGGGATTCTGGAACGCGCCGGTGGAACATGACGATCATGTCCTGCTGGCCTGCGAAGCGGTGCTGCGCTGTATCGAAGCCAACCGGGCGCTCAACGAGGCGTTCGCGCGTGAAGGATGGCCAGCCTATCGCACCCGTTACGGGCTGCATGTGGGCGACACCATGATCGGGAATATCGGTTCGCCCGACCGGATGAATTACACCGCACTCGGCGCCACCGTGAATCTCGCATCGCGCCTTGAGGCGCTGAACAAGGACTACGGCACGCAAGCACTGGTCAGCCAGGCCGTGAAGGATGTCGCCTATATGCACTTCGCGTTTCGCAGCGTCGGAACCACCAGGCCGAAGGGCTTTGCCCAGGAGGTCGGCGTCTACGAACTGCTCGGCCGGCGCGGCGAAGTGTCCGGTTCAACTGGCGTTGACACGTCCCCGGTGTGATCCGGAGCATTTTCGGATTTAATGCCATCGTGTCCCGGACGCGATGCGGCATTCTTATGCCGCTTCGCTGAGCCGGGACCGCACGAAGCTCCTGCGTTTGATACGATCCCGGCTCTGCGCAGCAGCGTTTCACGCTGCAGCGCGTCCGGGACACGGTTCAACCCTGCGCTGAAATTCCTTAGATCACGGTCGGCGCGACGAGGCTGTCGTCCGCGGAGACGCCGGCGCTGTTCGTCGTGACATCGCCGGCGATCCGGATGCCGCCGGTGGCGAGCAGCCGCAGCGCCTGCGGGTAGATCCGGTGTTCGACGCCGAGCACGCGCGCCGCCAGCGTATCGGGGGTGTCGTCATTGGCGACGGGCACCGCGCCCTGCATGACGATCGGGCCGGCATCGGTTTCCGGGATCACGAAATGCACGGTGGCGCCCGAGATTTTCACGCCGGCACGCAATGCCTGGCCGTGCGGGTCGAGGCCCGGGAAGGACGGCAGCAGCGAGGGATGGATGTTGAGCATCCGGCCATACCAGTGCCGGACGAACTCCGCCGTGAACAGGCGCATGAAGCCGGCGAGGCAGATCAACTCGATCCTGTGCTCGTCCAGCGCCGCCTGCAGCAGCTTCTCGAAGCCGGCGCGGTCCTTGCCGAACGGCTTGCTTTCTATCACCAGCGTCTCGATGCCGCTCGCCTGAGCATGAGCGAGCCCGGGCGCGTCGGCGCGGTTGGAGATCACGAGGGAGATGTCTGCCGGAAAGCCCTCGGCTGCGGCAGCTTCGATCAGCGCGGACATGTTGGAGCCACGGCCGGAAATCAGGATGGCGACACGGCGCATGGCGGGCCTCACAGCTTCAGTTCGAGGTGCCCGTCATAGACGACGCGCTCGTCGCCCTTGGCTGCGATGACGTCGCCGAGCAGCGCGACGGTTTCGCCGCTGTCGCGCAGCACGTCCATCACCTGCTGCACCGCCTCGCGCTTGACGATGGCGATCATGCCGATGCCGCAGTTGAAGGTGCGCAGCAGTTCGAGCTCGGCGATGTCGCCCTGCCGGGCCAGCCACTTGAACACCGGCAGGACGGTGAGGGCGGGCAGGTCGATGCGGACGCCGAGGCCCGATGGCAGCACGCGGGGGATGTTGTCGGTGAAGCCGCCGCCGGTGATATGGGCCAAGCCCTTCACCGCGCCGGTGTCGCGGATCGCCCGCAGGCACGACTTCACATAGAGCCGGGTCGGCGTCAGCAGGGCGCCGCCGAGGGTCATGGCCGGCGCGAACGGCGCCTTGTCGGCATAGGACAGGCCGGTGCGCTCGACGATCTTGCGGACCAGCGAGAAGCCGTTGGAATGCACGCCCGAGGAGGCCATGCCGATGACCGCATCGCCGGCGGCGATGTCCCCGGTCGGCAGCAGCGTGCCGCGTTCGGCGGCGCCGACGGCGAAGCCGCCGAGGTCGTAGTCGCCGTCCTTGTAGAGGCCGGGCATTTCCGCCGTCTCGCCGCCGATCAGGGCGCAGCCGGACTCGCGGCAGCCGGCGGCGATGCCCGCGACGATCGCCGCCGTGGCTTCGGGATCGAGCTTGCCGCAGGCGAAATAGTCGAGGAAGAACAGCGGTTCGGCGCCCTGAACCACGAGGTCGTTCACCGACATGGCGACGAGGTCGATGCCGATGCCGTCATGGATGCCGGCCTCGATGGCGATCTTGACCTTGGTGCCGACGCCGTCGGTGGCGGCCACCAGCACCGGATCCTTGAAGCCGGCCGCCTTGAGGTCGAACAGGCCGCCGAACCCGCCGATCTCGGCGTCTGCGCCGGGGCGGGCGGTGGCGCGGACCATCGGCTTGATGAGGTCGACCAGGCGGTTGCCGGCATCGATATCGACGCCCGCATCCGCGTAAGTGAGGCCTTTTTTCTGGTCGGTCATGCCCGGTATCCTGGCGAAGTGCGAAATTGTGAATTTTCCGCTGGTTACGTCGGAATGTGCGGTCGCGCAATGGCTCGTAAACGCTATCCCGACTACTATCTGGGAAGCAGGCCGGTCGGAGCGCCGCGCAGGAATGGCGGCTCCGGTCCCGGCGTGGGTTGGAGCCGGGAAATAGTCGCTTGAGTATCCCCAATTTCATTACGCTGGGCCGGATCCTGCTGGTCCCGGTCGTGGTCTGGGCCATCGCCTCCAATCACATGGAAATCGCCTTCGCGGTCTTCGTCATCGCCGGGGTCAGCGATGCCGTGGACGGCTTCCTGGCCAAGCGCTTCAATATGGCGAGCGAACTCGGCGCCTTGCTCGACCCGCTCGCCGACAAGGCCCTGCTGGTCTCGATCTTCGTGTCCCTGGGGATATGGGGAGCAGTTCCGCGCTGGCTGGTGATCCTGGTGGTGTCACGGGATATCATGATCGTGGGGGCAGTGATCGTGTCGTGGCTGTTCGGCAACCCGATTCCGATGAAGCCGCTGATGGTGTCCAAACTGAATACGGCGGCTCAGGTGGCGTTTGCCGCCTTGATCCTCGCGGCGCTCGGATTTGGTTTCAATTCATCGCCTTACGATTTGATTCTAATGGGTTTTGTGACGATCTTGTCGCTTGCCTCCGTGGCGCTTTATCTGGTCGAGTGGATGCGCCATATGAGCGCGATCGAGACGGATGATCGCCCCGATTGACGTGCCGGCGATCCGGCCTGGAGTATTTGCGTGTCTGTCCGCGTCCAACCCCGCCAACTGGCTTTCGCGCTGCCGCATGCGGAGAGCCTGTCGCGCGACGATTTCCTCGAAGGCGAGGCCAATGCAGAGGCGCTGGGGTTGATCGACGGATGGCCCGACTGGCCCAACCGGGTGATGCTGCTGGTCGGGCCGGAGGGGGCGGGCAAAAGCCATCTCGCCTCCGTTTGGGCTGAGGAGGCCGGTGCGCGTTCGACCATGGGTCATGCGCTGACCGCGGCGACCGTGCCGGGAGCGCTGGCGACCGGCGCCGTGGTGGTGGAAGACCTCGCGCCCGGCAGCTTTGACGAGCGGGCGCTGTTCCATCTGCTCAACCTTGCCCGTGAGGATGAGGCTTATGTGCTCATCACCGCCCGCATCGCCCCGGTGGCCATGGAGATTGCCCTGCGCGATCTGCGGTCGCGGCTGCGGGCCGTGCCGGTGGTCCAGCTCAAGGCGCCGGATGATAATCTTTTCAAGGCGTTGATCGTCAAACTTTGCGCGGATCGTCAACTTTCGATCGACGAGAATGTGGTCACCTATATCGCCAGCCGGATCGAGCGCTCCTTTGCGGCGGCGCGCCGCACGGTCGAGCTGCTCGACAGCGAAGCCCTGCGGCTGGGACGTCCGGTCACGCGGATGCTGGCCGCCGAGCTGCTGCGCGAGTCCTGAGAGCCCGACAATCTTTTGCTTTCGACATGCTGCCGTAGGGCGGATGACGAACGTCATCCGGCGCCGTCGCCTGCCGCAAGCGCTGTGGCGGATGTGCTGCGCCCATCCGCCCTACGGCTGAGTTGACGCCTGTTTGCATGGTGATAGCAGATAATTTAATCTGCTATCGTTGCATCCGCTGTGATAAGGATGATTGCATGGCAAGCGTTACGGTGAGAAATCTGCCTGACGAGGTTCATCGCGCGCTGCGCGTGCGTGCCGCCCGGCATGGCCGCAGCACGGAGGCCGAAATTCGTGAAATCCTGGAGGTCGCTGTTCGGCCATCGGAGCGCATCAAGCTCGGTTCCCTGCTTGCCTCCATTGCGCGTGAGGCCGGGGGCCTGTCCGATGCCGAAGCCGAGCGCATCGACCAGCTTCGCGACAAGACGCCGGCCGAGCCGATGGGGTTCGAGTGATCGTCCTCGACACCAACGTCGTGTCCGAGCCGTGGAAAATCGCGCCGAATCCCGGCGTGTTGGCATGGATAGACGCGCAGGCGGTGGAAACGCTCTATCTGTCCGCGATCACCGTCGCCGAGTTACGTTACGGCCTCGCAACGATGCCCGCGGGCAGGCGCCGCACGGTCTACCAGGAGCGGCTGGCGAATGAGGTGCTGCCGGCCTTTGCCGGCCGCATACTGCCCTTCGATCTGGACGCCTCTCAGGCTTATGCCGACTTGATGGCGCAGGCGAGGGCAGCGGGCAAAGCCATCGGTCAAGCTGACGGCTACATTGCCGCCACGGCCGCCGCCCACGGCTTGATGGTCGCAACACGCGACACCGGTCCTTTCGAGGCCGCAGGGCTGAAGACCGTCAATCCGTGGGAGTTCGCATGATTCACGGGATCATCGCGGGGGCGACACCGGGATATTCTGGACACCGAACTGCGTCAGGTGATCGTGGCGTTTGCGAGTGACGCGCCGTTGGAGCCGCGCCACCGTGATCATGCGTTGTCGAATAACTGGAAGGACTATCGGGACTGTCACGTCAAACCCGACTTGGTGTTGATCTACCGTTTTATCGGGGATGATCGACTCATCCTCGCGCGGCTGGGGTCGCATTCAGAACTCGACCTTTAAACGGCCGGTCGCGCGGGTGCTGGAAATCTGCGATAACGAAGCCGCCTTGACCGGAACCAGCGCCGGTTCCTCAATGTCATCGAACTGTCACGCAATTAACACATTGTCCGCGGCGATTGGCTGGTACGGCCTGATTGCTCGAATTGAATGGATTGCGACCTGATGGACTCCGCAGAAGATATTGTGATTGAAGAGAAAAAGGGCGAAGCGAAGCCGGCGGGGGTGATCGCGTCGGGGCCTGAACGTTTCATCAATCGCGAGCTGTCCTGGCTGCATTTCAACCGCCGCGTCCTGGAAGAGTCGGTCAATCCCGGCCATCCCGCGCTGGAGCGGGTGCGCTTTCTCTCCATTTCCGCGAACAATCTCGACGAATTCTTCATGGTGCGCGTCGCCGGCCTGAAGGCGCAGGTGCGGGAGGGCATCACCGAGCGCAGCCCCGACGGATTGACCCCGGCGGAGCAGCTGGTGCTGATCAACAATGCCGTGTCCAAACTCGCCACCGACCAGCAGGCGATCTGGCGCGACCAGCGCGGCATGCTGGCCGATGTCGGCATCGTGCTGCTCGACGGCAAGGACGTCACCAAGGCCGAGCGCAGCTGGATCGAGGACCATTTCCTCCACAACATTTTCCCGCTGCTGACGCCGCTGGCCATCGATCCCGCGCATCCGTTCCCGTTCATCCCCAGTCTCGGCTTCACCATTGCGCTGCACCTGACGCGCACGGCCGACGGCAAGACGATGAACGCGCTGATCCGCATGCCCGGCAAGATCGAGCGCTTCATCCGCCTGCCCAATCCCGGCAAGGAGGGCGAGGTTCGCCTGATCACGCTGGAGCAGGCGACGAGCCTGTTCATCGCACGCCTGTTCCCCGGCTATGTGGTGCAGGGGCAGGGCGCCTTCCGCATCATTCGCGACAGCGAACTTGAAGTGGAAGAAGAAGCCGAAGACCTCGTTCGCCTGTTCGAGTCCGCCTTGAAGCGCCGCCGCCGCGGATCGGTGATCCGGCTGGAGATCGAGGCGACCATGCCGGTGGAACTCCGGGCCTTCGTGCAGCGCGCGCTGGCCACGTCGGATGACGAAATCCTGCTGGTCGACGGCATCCTCGCCATGAACGAGGTGTCGCAACTGACGCGGCTGGATCGGTCCGATCTCGAATTCGTGCCCTATGTGCCGCGCCACCCCGAGCGCGTCCGCGATCACGGCGGCGACATCTTTGCGGCGATCCGGCAGAAGGATCTGATCGTCCATCATCCCTACGAATCGTTCGATGTCGTCGTCCAGTTCCTGCAGCAGGCGGCGCGGGATCCCGACGTGGTCGCGATCAAGCAGACGCTGTACCGCACCTCGAACAATTCGCCCATCGTGCGCACGCTGGTCGAGGCGGCCGAGGCCGGCAAGTCGGTGACGGCGCTGGTCGAACTGCGTGCGCGGTTCGACGAGGAAGCGAATATCCGCTGGGCACGCGACCTTGAACGCGCGGGCGTGCAGGTGGTGTACGGATTTCTCGAACTCAAGACGCATGCGAAGCTGTCGCTCGTCGTGCGCCGCGAGGGCGGCGCGCTCACGACTTACGTGCATACGGGCACGGGCAATTATCACCCGGTCACCGCGCGCATCTACACCGATCTGTCTTTCTTCACGTCGGACCCGACCATCGGCCGCGATGTCGCGCGCGTGTTCAACTATATCACCGGCTACGCCGAGCCGAGCGACATCGAGAAAATGGCGGTGTCGCCGCTGACCCTGCGCCAGCAGATGATTGACCATATCCTCGGCGAGGCGGAGTTCGCGCGGGCCGGCAAGCCGGGCGCGATCTGGCTGAAGATGAATGCGCTGGTCGATCCCGGCATCATCGATGCGCTCTATGAGGCATCGAAGGCCGGCGTCTCGATCGACCTCATCGTGCGCGGCATCTGCTGTCTGCGCCCGGGCGTGCCGGGCCTTTCGGAGAACATCCGGGTGAAGTCCATCATCGGCCGCTTCCTCGAACACGGCCGCGTTTACTGCTTCGGCATGGGCTACGGCCTGCCGAGCCCGAAGGCGGCGGTCTACATCTCGTCGGCCGACATGATGCCGCGCAATCTCGATCGCCGCGTCGAGGTGTTGTGCCCGTTGCAGAACCCGACGGTGCACACGCAGGTGCTCGAACAGATCATGGTGGCCAATCTCAAGGATACCGAACAGAGCTGGCAGCTGTTGCCCGATGGATCGTCAACACGTATGAAGGCCGCGAAGGGCGAGGAGCCTTTCAACCTGCACAATTACTTCATGACGAATCCGAGTCTGTCTGGCCGTGGAAAGTCGCTTGAGAAATCATCACCGCGGCGGCTTACGCGCCGGTCGGAACGTCAACCGTCCTCGTAAGGAGACGGTCTCGTGGTAGCGCGTGCGCGTCAACGCGCGTCCAGCATCGCCGTCATCGATATCGGCTCGAACTCCGTTCGTCTCGTTGTCTATGAGGAACTGACCCGCAGTCTCGTCACCATCTTCAACGAGAAGGCGCTGTGCGGTCTCGGCCGCGAGGTCCAGAGCACGGGGCTGCTCGCGCAGGACGCCGTCGACAAGGCGCTGACGGCGCTGCGGCGCTTCCGCGCGCTGTGCAGGATCATGAAGGTCGCCCGCGTCCATGCGATCGCGACCGCCGCGGCGCGCGATGCCAGCAACGGCCCGGCCTTCATTGCCGCGGCGGAAAAGATCTGCGGCTGTTCGATTCAGATCATCTCCGGTCCGCGTGAAGCCAAACTGTCCGCGCTCGGGGTCATCTCCGGGGTGCACAAGCCGAACGGTCTGGTCGGCGACATGGGCGGCGGCTCGCTCGAACTGATCGACGTGCGCGGCAACGCCGTGCGCCAGGGCATCACGCTGCCGCTCGGCGGCCTGGCCTTGCAGGATGCCTCGAAGGATTCGCCGAAGCGCGCGGAGCGGATCGTGACCAAGGCGTTTGCCGATGTCGCTCAGCTCAAAGCCTGCGCCGGCCGCAATTTCTACGCCGTCGGCGGGACGTGGCGGGCATTGGCGCGGCTGCACATCCTGCAGAGCGGCTACCCACTCAAGGTGATGCACGGCTATACGATCCCGGCGGCCGATGCGCTCAGTTTCGTACGCCGCGTGCGTCGCTTCGCCGAGGCCAATGTGCTGGCGGATATCGAAACCATCACCGAGGCACGGCAACCGCTGCTGGTCTATGCCGCGCTGCTGCTGGAATACATCATCCGCATCGGCAAGCCCAAGGCCATCGTGTTTTCGACTTACGGCGTCCGCGAGGGCCTGCTGTACGAGATGCTGTCGCCGGCACAGCGCGCGCAGGATGGTTTGCTCGGCGCTGCCGAAACCATGAACCAGCTGTTGTCGCGCTCGGCGCGTCATGCGCAGGAGCTGAGTGCCTGGAGCGATCGCTTCGTGCGCATGGCCAAGCTGCCCGAAACCGACGAGGACCGCCGGCTGCGCCGCGTCGCCTGCCTGCTGTCGGATATCGGCTGGCGCGTGCATCCCGATCATCGCGGTGAGCAGACGCTGCATCTGATCACCAACGGCAATTTCGGCTCGGTCGATCATCACGGCCGCGCTTTCCTCGCGCTGTGCGTTTACTATCGTTATGCCGGCTTCAGCGCGGAGAACGAGCCGCCGGAGATCGTGCGTTCGCTGGTCACGCCGGCGCAGGTCGAACGTGCGCGCGTGCTCGGCGCGTTGTTTCGTGTGGCGCACCTGATCTCGGCGGCGCAGCCGGGTGTGCTCCCTGCCGCGCATTTCACCGTCAAGGATCGCAAGATGATGCTCGTGTTCGAGCATCGTCTCGTCGACCTCGTCGCCGACCGCGTCGGCAGCCGCTTCAAGCAGCTCGCACGGCTGGTCGGGAAATCAGGATCGATCGTAAGGCGGTAGCCGGAACACCGCCCCTCATGGTGAGGAGCGCGCCGAAGGCGCGCGTCTCGAACCATGAGCTGGCCTGGCTTCGCGCGTGCCACTATCCTTCCGAGACGCCGCTGCGCGGGTTCGCAGCGGGCCGGCGAAGCTAACCCCGGTCCACCCGGATGACGCGGCCTTTTTCCATCGCCAGCGCCAGCCGGCCGTGCTTGAGGGCGAGTGCGGCTTCGCCGAACAGCTCGCGGCGCCAGCCATGCAGGGCGCCGACGTCGGCGTTGTCGTCGGCGGCGATGCGTTCGAGGTCGTCGACAGTGGCGATCACCTTGCTGGCGACGGCGTGACGCTCAGAGGTCATGCGCAGCAGCACTTTCAGCAGTTCGACGGTGGCGGCGCCGTTGGAATTGCCGCGCGGCTTTTCGATCTTCGGCAGCGTGGCGGGGTCGCGGGCGACGCCGCGCTGCACGGCGGCGATGATGTCGCTGCCCCATTTCGAACGCTCGAACCCCTTCGGCAGCGAGCGCAGATTGGCGAGCTTATCCAGTGAGGTCGGCGCATGGGTGGCGATGTCGCCGACGGCGTCGTCCTTCAGCACGCGCGAGCGCGGCACGTCGCGGCTTTGCGCTTCCTGCTCGCGCCAGGCGGCCACCTCCATCAGCACCGCGAGTTCCTTCGGCTTGCGGACGCGGCTCTTGAGGCGCTCCCAGGCGCGCTCGGGGTGGAAGTCGTAGGTCTTGGGCGAGGTGAGGATCTTCATCTCCTCGCTGACCCAGTCGCTGCGCTTGCGCTTGTTGAGGTCGGCGTCGAGCTTGGCGAACACGTCGCGCAGATGCGTGACGTCGGAGACGGCATAATGCAGCTGGTCGTTGGTGAGCGGACGGCGCGACCAGTCGGTGAAGCGGTGGGTCTTGTCGGGGCGATGGCCGGTGACGCGCTCGACGAGCTGGTCATAGGCGATGCTGTCGCCGTAGCCGAGCACCATGGCCGCGACCTGGGTGTCGAAGATCGGATGCGGCACGACGCCGGATCGATGCACGATGATCTCGATGTCCTGACGGGCCGCGTGGAAAACCTTCAGCACCGCCTCGTTGTTCATCAGCGCGAAGAAGGGCGCGAGGTCGAGACCTTCGGCCAGCGCATCGACAACCACGGCATCGTCGGCGCTCGCCATCTGCACGACGCAGAGCAGGGGATAGTAAGTGGTTTCGCGGAGGAATTCCGTATCGACGGTGATGACGGGATGCCTGGCGAGACGCTCACAGGCGGCGATGAGCTGAGAGTTGGTGGTGATCAGTTCCATGGACGGTCCATAACGCTTCTACCAAGGCGTTCGGCCCAAAATGCTGATGAGTCAAGGGAAGCGGCCCGGATTTGAGGTTGCCGGGCGCCGGATTGCTGGTTTCAGGTACCGCAAAACGTCCGCAACACGCGCTCGTCCGGCGCCGGCGGATCGGCGTAGTCCGCCATCTGCGGTTGATCTTCATAGGGTTTTGCCAGCACGGCGACCAGTTCCTCGAACGGCGTGACGTCGTCCGCCAGCGCTGCCTGGATGGCGGCCTCGATGCGATGATTGCGGGGGATGAAAGCCGGATTGACGGCGTTCATCGCCCGCGCGCGGGCTGTGCCGTCTGCGCTGTCCCGGCTGAGTCGCTGCCGCCATCGCGCCACCCAGCCGTCGAACGCCGCGGGATCGGCGAACAGGCTGCGGACATCGCCGTCATCCTCCGGGCTCACGGCAGCAGCGCCGAGGCGGCGGAAGGTGAGGGTGAAGTCGGCCTGGTTGGCCGTCATCGCCGCGAGCAGATCCTGCACCAGCGCCTCGTCATCGGGCTCCGTGGTGAACAGGCCGATCTTTCTGCGCAGTCCGTCCTGATAGGCGGTGGTGAAAATGTCGGTGAACGCGCCGAGCGCCGATTGCGCGAGATCGATCGCCGCCGTCTCGTCGGCATCGATCAGCGGCAGCAGAGTTTCCGCGAACCGCGTCAGATTCCACAACGCGATGCGCGGCTGGTTGGCATAGGCGTAGCGGCCCATCTCGTCGATGGAGCTGTAGACCGTTGCAGGATCGTAGGCGTCCATGAAGGCACAGGGGCCGTAGTCGATGGTCTCGCCGGCGATGGAGCAATTGTCGGTGTTCATGACGCCATGGATGAAGCCGACATGGAGCCAGCGCGCGACGAGTTCGGCCTGACGCCGGATCACCGCGTCGAGCAACGCGCGATAGGGATGCTCGGCCTTGGCGAGATCGGGATAGTGCCGGTCGATGACGTGATCGGCGAGATGCCGCAGCGCGTCGCCGTCCTGCCGCGCGGCGAAGAACTGAAACGTGCCGACGCGGATATGGCTGGACGCCACGCGCGTCAGCACCGCGCCGGGCAGCATCGTCTCGCGCTGAACCTTGTCGCCGCTGATGACGGCGGCGAGCGACCGCGTGGTCGGGATGCCGAGCGCATGCATTGCTTCGCTGACGATGTATTCGCGCAGCACCGGGCCGAGTGCCGCGCGCCCGTCACCCATGCGGGAGAACGGCGTTCGCCCGGCGCCCTTGAGCTGGATGTCGCGGCGGATGCCGCTTTTGTCGATGACCTCACCGAGCAGGATGGCGCGGCCGTCGCCGAGCTGGGCGACGAAATGGCCGAACTGGTGTCCGGCATAGGCCATCGCAATGGGATCGGCGCCGTCCGGCACCCGCCTGCCGGCGAGGATTTCGACGCCTTCAGGACCGGCCAGCCTGCCCGGATCAAGGCCGAGTTGTTCGGCCAGCGTGGTGTTCAGCTTCACCAGCCGCGGCGCACCCACCGGCGTCGGCGCGACGCGGGCGAAGAAGCGGGCGGGCAGGGCCGCATAGCTGTTGTCGAACGGGAAGTGAATGGTCATGGCCTCAAGATAGGCCGCCCCATGAGATTGGCAACCGCGCCGAACTCTCCGATGTCGTCACCCGCGAAAGCGGGTGACGACAGATGGAGTTCATAGCAAAGCGCGCTGCGGATGTTTCCTGGCCGTCTATGCGGCAAAGGCAAAATTAAGGTGTCGGCGTTAGGGTTCCCTATTGCTTTGCCTCAGCCAGAAAAGCGAGGGAATTGAATTGTTTGCCGACACGAGATCATTGCCGTCAAGATTTGTTTCGAAGCTGAAAGATCTGCTGCAACTGCTTTCAGACCTGGAGCCGACGGCCGCCAACAAGCCGTTCCTGATGGCGCAGTACCACGCTTTCATGCAGCAAATGCCGATGATGTATGTCATGCTGATGACCTGCACATGGGCCGTTGCCGCAACGTTTTTCGGGCACGCACCGCTTGCGAAGGTCATTGTTTTTCCGCTCATCATGACCGTGGCGAGCATCGGTCGCGTTCGGCAGTGGATGGCGCGCGAGGCAAATCCGACGGTCGAAATAGCGGCCCGCACGGCGAAGCAGTCCAATATTCTGGCGGGTTTGGCGGCGTGCGGTTTCGTCGCCTGGGTCATGCTCCTCTATCCGTATGGAGATGACTACGGCAAGTCGTTGCTGGCGTTTTTCATGGCCACCGCGAACATGGCCTGTGTGTTCTGCCTGATGCACAACCGGCGTTCGGCTTATATCGTTTTCTTCATCGTCAACGGCGGGTTTGTCGCTTATTTCGGCACGACCGCCATTCCGGCGTTTCTGGCGGCGACCGTCATCACGACGGTGGTGGCGATCGCGCTTCTCGTCATGATCCAGATCAACCACCGCGATTTTATACGGATGGTCGATGCGCAGGTCCGGACGCAAGCCCTGAGCGACGCGAATTTCCAGCTCGCCAATCTCGATACACTGACGTCCCTGCCGAACCGCCGCGCATTTTTTTCCGAGTTGGAAAACAGGGTGAAAGCTGCCGGAGAAAACGGCTCGCGTCTTGCGCTCGGTGTCATCGATCTCGACGGCTTCAAGCCTGTCAACGACCTGCACGGTCATCCGTTCGGCGACAAGCTTCTCGGTGAGGTAAGCGAGCGGCTGACGTTGCTGTGCCGGAGGGACGGCATTTACGTGGCGCGTCTCGGCGGCGATGAATTCGCTCTGATCGTTCCGAACGTGGATAGCGACGATCAGCTTATCCAGGCCGGCGAGGCGCTGTGCGAGTCGCTTCGCGCGCCGTTCGATCTGGCCGAAGCGCAGGTCCAAATCTCCGGATCGATCGGCTTCGCCGTCTACCCCGAACTGGCGAAAACGCCGGTCGAACTGTTCGAGCATGCAGACTACGCGCTTTACGACGGCAAGCGCGGTGATCGCCGCGGCCAGCCGACGCTGTTCACGGCCCAGCACATTGCCACGATCCATCGCGACGCGCGGATCGAGCAGGCATTGAAGATGGCCGACCTCGACAACGAACTGGTCGTGATGTTTCAGCCGATCGTCGAAGTCGCGAGCGGGAAAACGATCGCCTTCGAGGCGTTGGCGCGCTGGACCAGCCCGACCCTGGGCAAGGTCTCTCCGGCCCAGTTCATTCCGATCGCGGAGCGCGCCGGCATCATCACACGGCTGACCCAGCCGCTGCTGACGAAGGCGTTGGCGGTGGCGGCCTCATGGCCGGCCGATGTCCGGTTATCGTTCAACCTGTCCGCTTACGATCTCAGTTCGCCGGACGGCATGCTGGCGATCGTCAACATCATCGAAAACAGCGGCTTCGATCCGTCGCGTCTCGATCTCGAGGTCACGGAGACGGCCTTCGGGCACGACTTCGAGCAGGTTCGCAAGGCTGCAGACATGCTGAGATATCTGGGATGCGGACTCTCCCTGGACGATTTCGGGACGGGCTACTCGTCGCTGTCCCGCCTCCACGCGCTGCCGCTGACGAAGATCAAGATCGACCGCAGCTTTGTCACCGATCTGCATCGCAACCAGTCCAGCGCCAAGATCGTCAAGTCGCTGCTGACGCTCGGCCGGGATATGGGGCTGGGCTGCATCGTGGAAGGGGTCGAGACCGAAGACGAAATGGTGGCGCTGCGCAAACTCGGCGGCGCGATGGTGCAGGGCTATTTCTACTCGCCGCCTGTTGCGGAAGCGGAATTGGAGCGTTTCCTGAGGCAGCCGTTGCCGCAGGCATCCTGACGTGAATTTACCCGAAATTAGCGCGGGTTCCATTATGCGTCGTCCGATGATGCGGCTTGCTTCCCTCCCGTTTTCCCGCGATTGGCTGATCCCGGCCGGGTTGCTTTTTCTCAGTGCGGTCGGCGTCGCGGCGATGAAAATGCCGGCACCCCGGCAAGCGGAGATGGTTGCTGCCGTCTTTCCGCCCTGGTGGACCACGCAAGAGGTGTACGGCGCACTCACGGCGGCGCAGGCCGAACTGGTGCGGACCACCGCGATATCGTCCGTCGTTGTGGTGAGGCCGGCGAAGCCGCACGGCCGAAGCCGATTGAGCCATCTGGGTGCATGGTTTTTCGCCGACCCGCAGAAGATTGCTGCCTGTCTTCAATAGTTGTTTTCATTATCAATTAAGAGTCATCATTGTGAAACGCCGCATCAACAGCCTGTCCTCGCTCCGCGAAGCGACCAATCGCATTCTTCTGGTCGCGTTGTGGCTCCATTTGCCGCTGCTCGCCGGGATCGGCTTGTTCCTCGGCGTCGATTGGCTTGCTCCGACGCTGCTCGGCGCGGTGCTGATCGGCATCGCCAGCCTGTGCGTCTGGCGCGCGCCGGGAGATTCCGCGACATGGATGGCGATGGCGGTGACGTTGCTGGCCATGCCGGGGCTGCTCCTGGTTCTGCTCAGCGGTCGCGAGTGGCAGGTCGACGTCCATATGTACTTCTTCGCCCTGCTTGCCTGTACCGTTGCCTATTGCGACATTCGCGCGATTGTCGCCGCCACGCTGGCTGTCGCCGTGCATCACCTCGTTCTCAACTTCGCGCTGCCGGCCGCGCTTTATCCGGGCGGAGCCGATCTCGGCCGCGTCGTTCTGCATGCCGTGATCCTCGTCCTCGAATCCGTGGTGCTGAGCTCCATCGCATACACGCTGAACAAGCTGTTCTCGGTGACCGCTCGCAAGGGCACGGAGGCCGCGGCTGCGCTTGCCGCCGTGCAGGAAGCCGAGGCCGCGCGTGCGAGCGCCGAACAGGAGGCGAACCGGCAGCGTCGGGCTCTGATGCAGCAACTCGCCGACAGATTCGAACGCAGCGTCGGTCATGTCGTTCACTCAGTGGTGGATGCCTCGACCGGTCTGCAGGCGATGTCTCTGACGATGAGCGCAGAGGGCGAGGCCGCGGCGGAGCGGGCAAGGGTCGCATCAGGCGCCGCCCATCAGGCCGCCGACAACGTGGATACGATGGTCGCGACCACCAACCAGCTCAGCGCTTCCATCAGCGAGATCGACCGGCACATTACGCGCGCGACCGACGTGGCAAACCGGGCCGCTGAGGAGGCGCGCAGCACCAATACCATCATCGAGGGATTGGCCCAGGGGACCGGCAAGATCGGTGAAGTTGTCACGCTCATTCAAAGCATCGCAAGCCAGACCAATCTTCTGGCACTGAATGCCACGATCGAAGCCGCGCGCGCCGGCGATCAGGGGCGGGGCTTTGCCGTCGTGGCGGGCGAGGTCAAGGCGCTTGCCGAACAGACGGCCAAGGCGACCGAGGAGATCGGCGTGCAGATTCAGGCGATCCAGAAGGTCACGCACGAGGCCGTCGATGCGATCCGCTCTATCGGCGGGACGATCCATGAAATCGACCAGCTTTCGGCGACCATTGCGAGGGCCGTCACTCAGCAAGACATCGCAACACGCGAGATTGCAGCCAACATCAAGCAGGCCGCGCAAGGGACGCGGGACGTCAACGACAATCTCTCCGGGATGACGCAAGCGTCGCACGATGCCGGCAATGCCGCGGCGGAACTTCACGAAGCCGCTTCAAACCTGTCGTCGGAAGCGGAAACCCTCAAAGCCGAAGTCGATGCCTTCCTCGTCTCGGTGCGCGCCGCGTAGCGGAGCTCATTTCAAATTCGCGCGTGTCATCACCCGCGAAAGGCACCGTCCGTAGCTCGGAGAGCGAAGGCGGAAGCGCCGTCTCGAACCATGGTGAACTCTGCTCCGAGCGAGTTGGCCTTGTAGGGTGGGCAAAGCAAAGCGTGCCCACCATTTTCTACGCGATTGTTTCGGTGGGCACGCTGCGCTTTGCCCACCCTACAAAGCTCAATTCAAGCCGCCCGAACCGTATCGAGGAACTTGCCGACTTCGTCCTTGAGGCGGTTGCTTTCCAGCGACAACGACTGTGCCGCGGTCAGCACCTGGGTCGAGGCCGAGCCGGTTTCGCTGGCGCCGCGGTTGACTTCGGTGACTTCGCTCGCGACCTGGGTCGAGAGCTGCGCGGTCTGCTGGACATTGCGTGCGATTTCCTGCGTGGCCGCGCCCTGTTCTTCCACAGCTGCTGCGATCGCGGATGAGACTTCCGAGATCAGCGTGATCGTCGCGCCGATTTCCTTGATGGTGTCGACGGTTTCGGAACTTGCGGTTTGCATGCCGGCGATCTGCGCCGAGATTTCGTCGGTGGCTTTTGCGGTCTGCGAGGCGAGGGCCTTCACTTCGGCGGCGACGACCGCGAAGCCGCGGCCGGCTTCGCCGGCGCGGGCCGCTTCGATGGTGGCGTTGAGCGCGAGCAGGTTGGTCTGTTCGGCGACGGCCGTAATCAGCTTCACCACGTCGTCGATGCGGGCGGTGGCCTCTGTCAGCCGGGCGATGCTGGCATTGGTCTTTTCCGCCTGCTGAACGGCGGTGTTCGCGATGCGGCTGGATTCCTGCACCTGGCGGCCGATTTCATTGACCGACGAGGTGATTTCTTCGGTCGCCGCCGCCACCGACTGCACATTGTCCGACATCGCATGCGACGCCGTGGCGGCCGAGCCGGAGAGCGACATCGTGGCATCCGACGTGCGGGTGAGGGTGTTGGCCGATGCCTCAAGTTCGGTGGAGGACGACGACAGCGACTGCACCAGTTCGCCGATCATGGTTTCGAAATGGCGGGTCGCCGCGTCGATGGTTTCGGCGCGGGCGGTCTTGACCGCGGCGTCCTGGTTTGCCGCCTCGTCGGCGGAGCGCTTGGCGATCAGCGCCGTCTTGAAGATCTGCAGCGCGCGGGCGATGCGGCCGATCTCGGTGCTTTCGCCCTGATGCGGGATGTCGACGTCAAGTTCGCCATTGGTCAGTTGGCCCATGGGGTTGAGGATCGAGGCGATGCCGCCTGAAATGTCGCGGGCGACATAGACGGCGGCTCCGAGGCCGATGACGACGGCGCCGGCGAGGATGGCGATCATCATCCAGATCGAGTTCGCATAGGTGGCGTCCGCATGCGCGCCAGCGGCCCCCGCGCCCTTGTCGTTCAGATCGGTGAGCTTGGCGAGCGTCCCGTCCATCGCGCGGCCCACCTGCACCACCTGCCTGGCGTTGATGGCCCTGGCCGCGGTCATGTCACCCTTGTTGGCCAGCGCCTGCACCTCGTTCGCTGCGGAGATGAACGCTGTCCACTCCTTACCCAGCTTGTCGACGAGTTCGCGTTCGGCGGGCGACGACACCAACGGCGCATAGGCTTTCGCGGCCTTGTCGAAATCGGCCTTGCGCGCGGCGAGGTTCTTGTCGATGTCCGGGCGATCCGCGGCGTCGGTGACGATCAGATGATCGCGCAGCACGGCGCGGAAGCGGGCCGACTGGACGCGCATCTCGCCGATCCAGCGGATGCTGGGCAGCCAGTTCTCCTTGATGTCATGGGTCGCCGCATTCATCGCCCGCATCTGCAGGAAGGAAACCGCGCCGATGGCCGCGATGGCGGCGAACAGGAACGCGACGATGACGAAGAGCTTGGTACTGATGGCGTATCTGGCGAGCACGACGGATTTCCTCGGCGTTGGAGCCGCGAACTCCGGTTTGACCGTCAGGGCAACGAAGGAGGCGCAGCAAGCAATATATGCGGCAAGTTCCAGCTGAAGGGCCCGCCTTCAAAACGAGCAGGTTTCATGCAGGCGACTTTGGCCAATGTCGGTCAATGTTCGGTAAATTTTTACGGCCAATGTTTTAAGTGTTTGAAATTAAAAATGAAAAATAGGGATGGGTATCCGACTGAAAGTGCAGGAGCAGCAACAGAACTCGGGCCTCTTACTTCACCTCTCCCCACCGGGGAGAGGTGAAGTAAGAGGCCGGTTATCGTGGTTCTGCGCCTACAGCGGATTGGTTGCCGCGCGGGATGCGGTCGGGTAAACCCTGCGCTTCGCGCCTGATGCGCGACAGTTCGATTCTGACCTCTGACGCATTTCCAGGATACCCATGCATCGCTACCGGTCCCACACCTGCGGCGCGCTCCGCGACAGCCATATCGATCAGACCGTGCGCCTGTCCGGCTGGTGCCATCGCATCCGCGACCATGGCGGCGTGCTGTTCATCGACCTGCGCGATCATTACGGCTTGACCCAGTGCGTGGCCGATCCGGATTCGCCTGCCTTCAAGATCGCCGAAACGCTGCGTTCGGAGTGGGTGGTGCGGATCGACGGCAAGGTGCGTCGTCGCCCCGAGGGCACCGACAATCCCGAACTGCCGACCGGCGCGGTGGAAATCTATATCAGCGAGATCGAAGTGCTCGGTCCCGCCGCCGAATTGCCGCTGCCGGTGTTCGGCGATCAGGACTATCCGGAAGACATCCGGCTGAAATACCGCTTCCTCGACCTGCGCCGCGAGAAGCTGCACCAGAACATCATGACCCGCGGCGCCATCGTCGATTCGATGCGCCGGCGCATGAAAGAGCAGGGCTTCTTCGAATTCCAGACTCCGATCCTTTCGGCCTCGTCGCCGGAAGGCGCGCGCGACTTCCTGGTGCCGTCGCGCGTCCATCCCGGCAAGTTCTATGCGCTGCCGCAGGCCCCGCAGCAGTACAAGCAGCTCTTGATGATGTCCGGCTTCGATCGCTATTTCCAGATCGCGCCGTGTTTCCGCGATGAAGACCCGCGCGCCGACCGGCTGCCGGAATTCTACCAGCTCGATCTGGAGATGAGCTTCATCGAGCAGGAAGACGTGTTTGCCGCGATGCAGCCTGTCATCACCGGCGTCTTCGAGGAATTCGCCGACGGCAAGCCGGTCAGCAAGGATTGGCCGCGCATTCCCTACGCCGACGCGATCCGTAACTATGGCACCGACAAGCCGGACCTGCGCAATCCGCTGATCATGCAGGACGTCTCCGAGCATTTCCGCGGTTCGGGCTTCAAGGTCTTCGCGCGCATGCTCGAAGATCCGAAGAACCGCGTCTGGGCCATTCCAGGTCCGACCGGTGGCAGCCGTGCGTTCTGTGATCGCATGAATTCCTGGGCGCAGGGCGAGGGCCAGCCCGGCCTCGGCTACGTCATGTGGCGCGAGAACAATGAGGGCGCAGGCCCGATCGCCAACAATATCGGTGCCGAACGGACCGAAGCCGTTCGCGCTGCGCTGGGCCTCAAGGCGGGCGACGCGGCGTTCTTCGTCGCGGGCGATCCGGACAAGTTCTACAAGTTCGCCGGCCTGGCGCGCACCAAGGTTGGCGAAGAACTGAAGCTGGTCGACAAGGATCGGTTCGAATTGGCGTGGATCGTCGATTTCCCGATGTTTGAATACGATGAAGACAACAAGAAGATCGATTTTTCTCACAACCCGTTTTCGATGCCGCAGGGTGGCCTCGAAGCGCTGCAGTCGCAGGATCCGCTGACGATCAAGGCGTTTCAATACGATATCGTCTGCAACGGCTACGAGATGGCTTCAGGTGGCATCCGAAACCACAAGCCCGAAGCGATGGTGAAGGCATTCGAGATCGCAGGCTATGGCGAAAGCGAAGTGATCGAACGCTTCGGCGGCATGTATCGCGCATTCCAGTACGGCGCGCCGCCGCATGGCGGTATGGCGGCCGGTCTCGAGCGCATTGTCATGCTGCTGTGCGGGACCAACAACCTGCGCGAAGTCTCGCTTTTCCCGATGAACCAGCAATATGCGGATCTGCTGATGGGCGCGCCGTCGGAGGCCTCGCCGAAGCAGCTGCGCGAAGCGCATATCCGGCTGAACCTGCCGGAGAAGTAAGCGCTTTATCTCACCTCTCCCCACCGGGGATGAGGTGAGGAGAGGTCCGAGCCAAGAGTAGTAATCAACAGTAATCCCTCGACTACTCCGTCTTCGCATCGACATCGAACAGCGACATCGCCTCCGGGCCGCTTGCTTTCACTTGATCCGCCAATTCCAGCAGCCGCATGTCCTGCTTCGGGGCGATGCTGATGGTGATCGTTCTGTTCGGCTGTTTGATGAAGGCGGCGACCGCTGCGCCGATCTTGTCGGCATTGGGTACTTTCGCCATTACCGCCTGGCTCCTGTTTTCGATGCCGTCGACGATCGAGTTGCGGACGGCGTCCGGTGTGGTGCCTGCCTTGCGGGCCTGCTGGGCGATGGAGAGATCGACGGCGCCGAGGTCGTGCAGCGTGATCTTGAGCGGTGAGGGCTTGATCTGCGCTACGGCCAGGATGGCCTGCTGCGGCTTCGTCGTGAACAGCTCGCGCGTCACGTTGTCGAGCGACACTTCGGCGGTGAGGGCGGCCAGTTTGCCGATCTCGAAACGGCCGGGCGTCAGCACCAGCTTTTTCTCGCTTTCATTCCAGGCGAGGCCGATATCGATGTCGGCGGTGGCTTCGTTGATGCCGACGTCGCGCAGCAGCGTGAACGGTTCGCGGTCCTTTTCCTCAAGCGGTCCCGTCATGTTCAGGATCAGGTGGGCCTTGCTCGGAAATGGCCCGACGAATTCACCCCAGCTCAGGCTGGCATCATGCACCATGACCGGCTTGCGCGTGTCCTTGTACGGCGCCGCCAGATCCTTGATTTCGATGCCCTCCAGTCCTTTGAGAAGGGCGATGACGCTGTCGGCGGAAGGCGTCGCGCCGGATGCGCCCATCTGCGCGCTCTGCCGCATCAGACCGGAGAAATCGAGGCCCTTGAGGGCGAAGCGCCCGATTTTGACCGGACCGTCCTTCGATGGCGCATCCACTCCCTCGACGGCGAATTCGCCGATCTTGCCGCGATCGAGGTTGAAGCGCGTGGATGCGATCTTGACGGCGCTTTGCTGCGGCGTCTTGATGGACAGACCGCGCATCTCGCTATTGTCGATCTGAACGCCCTCATAGGTCGAAGCCACCGTTTCAATGATGAGGCGCATCCGGGCGGGATCCGCCGACGCTCCCGCGGGGGCAAGCACGGCGAGTAATTCCTGCATTCTGAATTTGGACGGCTGGATCTTCATGTCGCCGATGCGGATGCCATCCATGCGAAACGAGGAGCCGTTGTCCGAAATCAGCGTATAGGCGCCGACGCTGACCGGCCCCTGGATGCGGTAGAATTTCTCATCATTCGCATGGGCGGGATCGAGCACGGTCGCGGCTGCCGTGGTGTCGATATCCCGTGCGGTGAGATCGATGATCTCGCCGGTCGTTCGCACCGGCTTCCCGTCCTGCATGGTGGTCATCGCCACATTGGCGCGGGCGGCACCCGACGAGGCGACCTTGCCGTCCTTGATGTCGCGGATGGCGAGATCGGAATAGACATAGTCGGCACTGCCCTGGAGCCCTGCGCCCTTCGCCGTTACGGTCAGCGACGGGGCCGTGATTGCGCGTGCCGCGATCAATGCGAATTGGGCAAGTCCGGTCCGGTACAGGTCGAGTTGCGAGCCGGAGCCGGCCGGCATCGGCATGCGGGTCGGGCCGGCGTAATCGGCGACCTCGATGCGGGGGGCCTTGACGGCGATGTCGATGCCGCCCGATGGGGCCGTCGCGCCATGGGCTTCGATGTCGGTCAGGACGATGTTGTCTGCGGAGAAGGTCGAAGCGCTGCCGAGCCCGATGCCGGACGCCGCAAAGCGGCCGATCTTGACGGTGGCCGGGTTCGGTGCGGCGGACACCACCGAAAGGTCGGCGATGCCGACCGTGCGGTGCCACAGGTCGAACGAGAGGTCGCCATGGCTGGCCTGTCCGCCGGCGGCGCGGATGTGCGCGAAATTCGCTTCGATTTCGTTTGCGATGTGATGCTGGATGTAGGCTTGGGTACCGTAATAGCCGCCGACGGCGATGACAGCGGCGGCGGCGCCGATGCCTGTGAAGATTTTGGACATTCAGGAAACTCCGTTAGCGGGCGATGCAATATGCAAATGCCTGATTTTGCCAACGGTCGCGCTGCGATGCCGGAGAGCTGTTGGACACATTTGCGTGTAATGGCATCAAGATACCCGTTTTTGTATGGCCGCAAAGGGCTGCGTGCCTTTCAGACGGTCGCTCGCATCAATCGGTTCGACGCGAAAGAGATCAATCTGGGGTTGGGACGGACGTTTCGCAGCCGCATTGAGGCGGTTGCGCCCAAGGCCCCTCGCAAGATATTCATCGGATAGAAGTCGCCGAACGACCATCCATCCAGTCCCTCCTGTTCGGCGCCGATCCGGAGCGCCAATGTCATCTCCTTCTTCCGAAGAACTGTCGCGGGCGGCGCTCGCTTATCACTGTGCGCCCAAACCGGGTAAGCTGGAAATTCAGGCCACCAAGCCGCTGGCCAATCAGCGCGACCTCGCGCTGGCTTATTCGCCCGGCGTGGCGGCGCCATGCATGGCCATCGCCGCCGATCCCAATGAGGCGGCATTGCTGACGGCACGCGCCAATCTGGTCGCCGTGGTGTCGAACGGTACCGCCGTGCTCGGTCTCGGTAATATCGGCCCGCTGGCCTCCAAGCCGGTGATGGAGGGCAAGGCCGTCCTGTTCAAGAAATTCGCCGGTATCGACGTGTTCGATATCGAGATCGCCGCCGAAACCATCGAGCGGGTGGTGGAGACCGTCGCGGCGCTGGAGCCGACTTTCGGCGGCATCAATCTGGAAGACATCAAGGGACCGGAGTGCTTCGAGATCGAGGCGCAGCTCAAGGAGCGCATGAAGATCCCGGTCTTCCATGACGATCAGCACGGCACCGCGATCATCGTCGGGGCCGCCATCAAGAACGCGCTGCTGCTGAACGGCAAGAAACTGTCGGACGTCAAGATTGTCTGTTCGGGGGCGGGCGCCGCGGCGATCGCCTGTTTGAACCTGCTGGTGTCGATGGGCGCCAAGCGCGAGAACATCTGGGTCTGCGACATCGACGGCGTCGTGCATGAAGGTCGCAACACGCTGATGGATCGCTGGAAAGCGGTGTATGCGCAGAAGACCGATGCGCGCACGCTGGGCGAGGTGATCGGCGGCGCCGATATCTTCATGGGCCTGTCCGCACCGGGCGTGCTGACGCCCGAGATGGTCAAGCGGATGGCCGACAAGCCGCTGGTGCTGGCGCTCGCCAATCCGACGCCGGAGATCATGCCCGATGAGGCGCGCAAGGCGCGGCCGGACGCGATGATCTGCACCGGGCGCTCCGACTTCCCGAACCAGGTCAACAATGTCCTCTGCTTCCCCTTCATCTTCCGCGGCGCCCTTGATTGCGGCGCCACGGCGATCAACGAAGCGATGAAGCACGCGGCGGTGGATGCCATCGCGCAGCTTGCGCAGGATCCGCCGTCCGATGCGGTCACGGCGGGCTTCGAGAGCGAGACGCAGGGCTTCGGGCCGGGCTCGCTGATCCCGTCGCCGTTCGACCCGCGCCTGATCCTGCGCATCGCGCCGGCCGTCGCCAGGGCGGCGATGGAGTCCGGTGTCGCCTCGCGGCCGATCGCCAATTTCGAGGAATACACCGCGGGCCTCGAACGCTTCGCGTTCCGCTCCGGCCTCGTGATGAAGCCGGTCTTCGCGAAGGCGAAGACGCAGCCGGTGCGCGTCATCTATGCGGAAGGCGAGGACGAGCGCGTGTTGCGCGCGACGCAGGTGGTGCTGGAAGAACATCTGGCGCGTCCGATCCTGGTCGGTCGTCCGTCGGTGGTGGAGGCGCGCATCAAGCGCCTCGGCCTGTCGATCAAGGCAGGCCAGGACTTCGACCTCGTCAATCCCGAGGACGATCCGCGCTACCGTTCCTATGTGCAGTCCTATATCGACGTCGCCGGCCGCCGCGGCGTGACGCCGGATGCGGCACGCACCGTGGTTCGCACCAATGCGACGGCGATCGCGGCGCTTGCCGTGATGCGCGGCGAGGCGGACGCGATGATCTGCGGCGTCGAAGGCCGATATATGAGCCATCTGCGCCATGTGCGCGAGATCATCGGTTTCCTGCCGGGGGTCAGCGATTTCGCGGCGCTGGCGCTGCTGATTTCCAGCAAGGGCGCGCATTTCATCGCCGATACCCAGGTGCGTCCGCATCCGAGCGCGGAAGAACTGGCCGAGGTTGCCGCGCTTGCCGCGATTCACGTTCAGCGCTTTGCCATGAAGCCGAAGATCGCGTTCGTGTCACATTCGGATTTCGGCAGCTACGACACGGAGTCGTCGAAGAAGATGCGCCGCGCCGCCGCGCTATTGCGTGAAAAGCATCCCGAGATCGAATCCGACGGTGAAATGCAGGGCGACACGGCGCTGTCGGCCACGGCGCGAAAGATGGTACTGCCCCATTCGAATCTTGAAGGAGCAGCCAACGTCCTGATCATGCCGACGCTCGACACCGCCAATGTCGCCTACCAGATGATCAAGGTGCTCGGTGACGCATTGCCGGTCGGCCCGATCCTGATCGGCCCGGCGCGGCCGGCTCATATCCTGACGCCGTCGGTGACCGCGCGCGGCATTCTCAACATGACGGCGATCGCCGCGGTCGAGGCGCAGGAACGCGCGGGCCGCTCGCAGGCCAACCTGTTCGGCTGAGACGAAGGAACTCATCTGCGGCATTGACGACAAATGGATGACGTCGGCGACGTCGTCCATTTGCGTTTTGAAAATGCGGCGGGATCGATCATACTTCGCCGGGTCGCTCCGCAGTTGTTGCAGTTCGTGGGAATCTTCACATGCCGGCGTTTATTACCTTCGGGCGCATCCTGTTTGCTGTGATCTTCATCGCGTCGGGGGCGGGCAAGTTCCTCGATCTCGGCGTCGCGGCTGACATGATCGCCAGCAAGGTGATCCCGACGCTTCCCGAACAAGTGACGCCTTACGCGCAACAGCTCGAACAGCTTGCCGGCATGGACCTGAAGCAAATTCTGGCCATCGCGACGGCTGTGTTGGAACTGGTCGGCGGCATCATGATTGCACTGAATATCGGTGCGCGCTTCTTTGCGCTGGTGATGGTGCTGTTCGTGATGGCCGCGACTTTCTACTTTCACGACTTCTGGAATCTCACCGGCGCCGACGCCAAGGCGCAGATGATCCACGCGCTGAAAAACCTCTCGCTGATCGGCGGCCTGTTCATGATCGCCGGCATCGGCAAGGGTCCGCGGCTCGACGGTTATGCTGCGGCGTAACTTGACCTGTCGTCACCCGACTTGATCGGGTGACCCAGTAAGCATTGGCTGCAGTGATCGGCCCGAAACATTCGTGTCTACTGGATCCCCGCTCTGCGCACGCCTTCGGCGTGCCGGGCGGGGATGACAGACGGAGTGCCGCGAACTAACGTCGCCGCCATGCCGTGACGCTCACGTCATTGTCCGCATCCAGCACGCGCGTCTCGGTTGCCGTCAGTCCGTGATCGGCCAGCATCTTGTGAGGTGATTGCGCGGGAACGCCGGGAAAGCAGCCTTGTCCGTCCGGCAAATGCACGCGCGGTGCTTCCGACAGCCAGAATGTGTCGTAGCGAGTCATGAACATGCCGAACACGACGGGCCCGCCGATGATGGCGATGTTGCCGTGCGACACGCCGGCATGCCGGCATGCCTGCTCGAATGTCGCCCCCACGGGATTCCACAGCGTCGCGTTGACGTTGGCCGGATCCGGCACCAGTCCAGCGACATGCCGCGTCAGCACGATGCGCTTGCGGCGCGGCGAGTTCGGTTGATCCTCGAATGAGTTGCGGCCGTGGACGATCAGGTCGGCGGCGTCGAGTGCCGCATTGAAGAATTGCTGGTCGCCGGGGAATTTCAGGCTGCCCGGCATCGTGCCCGTCGCATCGGCAAGCATGCCGTCCGCCGATACGATCACATAGCCGAGGATATTCAGATCAGGCATTGAAGTTGCGACAATCCTGTTATTTCGACACCGTCGTGACGACGCTGCTCACCGGCCGCGTGCTGACCGTTGGAAGCTTGGCATCCTTCAAGAGCGCCTCGTCATAGGATGCGATGGTCTGCACCGGCGCCTTGTCGCGCAGGAAGTCGAGTTGCTTGAAATGTTCGAACCCGAAGCCGGGGCCGCCGGTGGTATCGATTTCGACGATGCGGCTGACACCCAGCGCGTCAGGATTGGTGCAGGCGGGCTTGTCCGTCGCGGCGGCCGCCGGCGCCGGAGCAGGGACAGCGGCTTTCGGCGCCTGGGCCGACACCTGTCCTGCCCAGAGCAAAACGGCTCCCGCCCACATCAGACCCGCGATCCTGCGCACGTTGTGCTCCTTGATCGGCCCGGTACGAACGGGCGAATTGATTGGGGCAAGTCTAACGTGATTTCGCCGGCCGCCGCCATGGCGCGCGGCCTTATCCCCAGGGGGCAGTGGCGTGTAGGGTGGGCAAAGCGCAGCGTGCCCACCATCCGGCATCCGCGGTAAGTTGGTGGGCACGGCGCTTTGCGCCTTTGCCCACCCTACAGATCGTGGACGCACTATCGCATCGGTACGATGAATTCGGTGCCCTGGCCGGTTTCGCCGCCGGCCTTGATGCTCTGGTCGGAGACGATGATCGAGCCGCCGGTACCGATCGCTTCGGCGATCTGTGTCATCGCACCTTCCGGAATGCTGATGCGATCGAGCGCCTCCGCAGGGCTGTCGGTGTTCGCGTGCACTGGGGCTTCGACCGTGGCCGGCTTGCGGTGGTGTTGCCCCGCGACGTCAGCCGCAGCGCGATGCGCGACAGCGGGCAGCGACGTCGCGGTCCAGTGGATGCTCCGGGCTGGATCCTTGTCGATACGTGCCGTGAAGATATGGGTGCCGAGAGGACGTTCGCTCGGCTTGATGGTGATCGGGGTTTCGAACAGTGGCGAGAAATCCTGTCTCACATAGAGCTTGCTGTCCTTGCCGCTGATCAGCACGGCGACCGGTCCGGTCCGCTTCGGCGACGTGTTCGGCGGGGGCGGGACATCGGCGGAATCGATCCTGGCGGCGTCCGGCTTGGTCCCGGTTTTGTCGCCGGCCTGGGCATCGGCTTTGGGAGCGGGCGAGGGCGGCTGCAGCTGCAGCCCCGTCGCAGGTGTTTCGGCCGTCTTTGTCTCTGCGTCTTCCGCACTGGGACGCGCGGCATGCGCGGTGTCATCGGATGTCTTGTCGGCCGGTTTGCCCGGATCGATGGCCGCTGTGGGCATTTCCACTTTGGGGGCGTCCGACAGCACGGGTTTGGCGAGTGCGCCGGTCGCATCGGCGGTCACTGTTTTGCCGCGGCCGCTGTCGGTGGTCGGTTTCAGGCCGAGGTCCGTCGATGCGGCATCGACGGGCTTCGTCACCGCAGACTGATCAAGCCGGGGAAGCGGGGCGGGGATAGTGGCGATCGGCGCGGGCTTTTGCGCGAGCAGCCGCGGATGGCTGAAGTCGACGGGCGAGATTTCGTCGGGTGTGATGATGACGCGGGCCCCCATCCGGGTCCAGCCCCACAGTTTGGTGGCGAAGGCCATCGGCATACGGATGCAGCCATGCGACGCCGCGTAACCCGGGAGGACGCCCGCATGCAGGGCGATCCCCGACCAGGTGATCCGCTGCATGTAGGGCATCGGCGCACTGCTGTAGATGTTGGACTTGTGCCACTTGTTCTTCTGGATGACGCTGAAAACGCCCATCGGCGTTTCATGGCCGCGCATGCCCGTGGATACGCGCGTCTCGGCGAACAGGCCGTTGGCGTCGAACACCCGCATGGTTTGATTGTTGATCGAGATGGCGATGACAAGCGGCCCGACGGGCTTGGCTTGTTCCTTGGCCTGCTTTTCCAGCCGGGCGCCGTGCTGTTTGAGGCGGTTCTGGTGATGGCGCTGCGGCGGCGGCGCGACTGGCTGCGGTTCGGGAACCATGATTGCCGGCGGCCGCATGATGTCGTCATCCGACCAGAATACCGCAGCTTTCGCGGGAACGCCGGCTGCAAGACTGGCCGTACTCAGAAATGCGATACGCAAAAATCCATGAGAGAAAATCGTGCTGCCCATCAGGCGAATCCCGTCCGTCGAGGCATGGGCAATCGACATACGCTCACGCCTGAAGTCCTCTTATCTGTCTTAAAGCTTAAGTCTCGCGCCCGCGAAACGGGCTCATCGGCGCTTGCGATCCGGCTGTCGATGAGTCGCTGCTCAACGTAGCAAAAAAGCCTCACATTGAATTAACGGCCGCAGATCGGGCTTTCGAAACCGGCCGGAATGTCTAGATATTCCGCGTTGTCACGGAGGATAGCATGATCTTGAATGGCCAGCGGTACCGACCCGTCTTCCGGCTGGCGAGTGCCGTCCTGCTTGCTGTCGTTGCGGTTGCGCCTTCGGCGCGGGCGGCGGACGAACCCGACCTGATTTTTCGCCGGTCGACGGTTTTCAAATGGCTGAGCCCGAACGACAAGCTGGCGACCTATGGTGTCGATGATCCGGAGGTCGAGGGCGTGGCGTGTCACTTCACCGTTCCGGAGCGCGGCGGATTCAAGGGCTGGCTGGGGCTCGCCGAGGAGGTCTCGGATATATCGCTGGCGTGCCGCCAGGTCGGTCCGATCAAGTTCAAGGGCACGAGCGGTCAGGGCGATGACATGTTCCAGAAGCGGCGCTCGCTGTTCTTCAAGAAGATGCAAATCGTGCGGGGCTGCGACGCCAAGCGGAACGTGCTCGTCTACATGGTCTATTCGGACAAGATTATCGACGGCTCGCCGAAGAACTCGACGTCGTCGGTGCCGATCATGCCGTGGGGACAGGCCGATGCGGTGGTGCAGAAATGCGGCGACTTCATCAAGTAGAGGCGAGCGGGCGAGGGATGGGAATGGCGGGCGACGAACGATTGAAAGGCAAGGTCGCAATCGTGACTGGCGCGGGCTCGCGCGGTGACGGGATCGGCAACGGGCGGGCCGCGGCGGTCCTTCTGGCGCGTCACGGCGCGCGCGTTGCGCTTGTCGATCTCAATCCGGACTGGGCCGAGGCGACGGCGCGTCTGGTGGCCGCCGAAGGCGGACAGTCGCGGATCTATCAGGGCGACGTGAGCGATCCGGCGACGTGCGAAGCGATCGTGGATCGCACGGTCGAAGCTTTCGGCAGGCTCGATATTCTCGTCAACAATGTCGGCATCACCGGGCCGCGCGGCGACGCCATCGAGGTCGATCAAGCCGCATGGGACAACGCCATGCGCATCAATGTCGCCTCGATGATGCTGATGAGCAAACATGCGATCCCGCACATGGTGAAGTCGGGCGGCGGCTCCATCATCAACCTGACTTCGGTCGCGGGTTTACGCGGCGGCCATCCGAGCCTGCTGTATCCGACATCGAAAGCGGCGGTCATCGGCCTGACCCGTGCGATGGCGACCCACCACGGCCGCGACGGCATCCGGGTCAACTGTATCGCACCGGGCGTCGTCTATACGCCGATGGTGGCCTCACGCGGCATGAGCGAGGAGATGCGCAAGGCGCGGGCCGATACCACGTTGCTGGGTACCGAAGGGACCGGTTGGGATATCGGCTACGGCGTGTTGTTCCTCGCCGGCGACGAGTCGCGCTGGATCACCGGCATCACGCTGCCGATCGACGGTGGCGCCAGTGCCGGCGTCGCCGCCATCCCGGTGCCGCCGAGCGAGCCGGCGAAGCGTTAGGAGCCGAGTTCACCAAGTCCCGTGAGATGCATCGTTCCCTTGCCGGGCAGTTCGACGCGCAATTCAAGCGTTCCGCCGGCCGCCTCAACGAAGCGCCGCAATGTGGAGAGGTAAAGATCGGTCTGGCGCTCGATTTTAAGGACTGATGGTTGTTTGACGCCCAGCGTTCGGGCGATCTGCTCCTGACTGCGCTCGGCGAGCAGTCTCAGTGCCTTCAAGCCTTCGATTTCGCGATGTAATTCGGTTGACCGCCTGACGATGCGCTTTTGACGCTTCTTGGGAAGCTGCGCCATGATTTCATCGTGACTGCGGGGCATCAGTTCTTCTCCAACATGTCCAGATATTTGGCGAACCGTTTGTCGGCTTTGGCGATCATGCTTCGGTAGAAGCGGTTTTGCGATGTTCCGCTTTTATCGCCGGCGACGCGCACGATCGCTTGTCGTTTGGGATCGAATGCGTAGGCGACACGCCATACACCGTTGTTTGCACGAAATCGCAGCTCTTTCATGTTGGCAAAGTGCGATCCCGCCAGTGTGTCTGCGTGTGGACGACCAAGTGCAGGGCCATAGCTCGTCAGCAAGGAAATGTTGGCGAACAGTTCATCCTGCACGGTCTCTGACAGCGCCTCCAACTCGGGCACGAATGCGTCGTGATAGAGAACCTTCCAAGTCATGCCCATATATAACCTGAAGGCTATGGCTTCTCAATAGCCTGTAGGTTATATTGAAGGATGTCTGAGTCAGCGCGTCCGCGTGGCGCTGCGCGGGACGCATTTCTTGACACGGGCAACACCGCCGCCGGCGGCGAGCGTCGCGCCCATGACTTCCTTGATCTGTCCTGTGGGGCAGGAGCCGTCGTCGACCCAGATGCGCTGGCCGAGACGGAGATTGACGATATCTGCCTCGCGCGGAACCTGATCGACCGCGAATGCCGATCCGGTGAGCGCGAGCGTGGCGAGAATGCCGAGCGCGAATGCGGTGCGCATGGTTCGATCCGTTACTTGTGGTTCGCCTTCAAGCCATGAGGCCGATATTGATTTGTCGTTGCTCCGGCGTTTTCTTCTTTCGACGGAGATCGTAGCCGAAGACGCCGCGCGCAACTTACGAATGCGAAAGCGATTCTCAAACCGGGGAGAACAAGATGGCGCCACTCGATAAGATCAAAAGCATTCCGATGCCGTTCTCGGTATCCATGGGCGTCACCTTCGTCGAAGCGGAACCGGACCGCGTGGTCGCGACCATGCTGGTGCGCGAGGATCTTTGCACGACCCGCCACACGATCCATGGCGGCGCCGTGATGGCGCTGGCCGATGCCGTGGGGGCGGCGGCCACCGTGATCAATCTGCCGGAAGACGCCAAAGGCACCACGACCATCGAGAGCAAGACGAATTTCGTCAGCGGCGCGCTTGCCGGTACCACTGTCCGTGCGACGGCAACGCCCATCCATCGCGGCCGCCGCACCCAGGTCTGGCAGACCCGGATCGAGAACGAGGAAGGCAAGCTTGTCGGCGTGGTCACGCAAACCCAGCTGGTACTATGATAGACGCCGAGCGGTCGTGATTGCCGGGTTTTGACCATCTATTCGTGACTGGCGGATTGCGGGTGCCGTTTGGCCGCAACCCGATGGTCTTGCAATTCATTGTGCGGCGCACAATATTGAGGAGGTCGAAGAATCGAAGTGTTCCTCGCGGGTGACCGGAGGAGTTGGACGATGTTCAGCCCAGTAACCATCATTGCCATCGCGAGCCGCGCGCCCAAGACCAGTGAGCCGGTTCGGCTGCTCGCGACAAGTGAACTCCCGCTGTTCCGGGATCATTTGATGCGTCTCGACGGCGAGAGCCGCCGCAACCGTTTCAACGGCGCGGTGAGCGACGATTGGGTTCTGGCCTATGCGGCGCGATCGGTGCACGACGGCACTGTGATCCTGGCCTATTTCGAGGACGGAGTGGTGCGCGGCGCGGCCGAACTGCATCAGGCCGATCTGACCAATGCCGAGCCGGAAGTCGCCTTCAGCGTCGAAGCTTGCATGCGCCGTAAAGGCGTCGGCAGCCTGTTGTTCACGCAATTGATCGCGAAGGCGCGGTCGATGGGGTACAAGCGGCTGCGTGTCACCACCGGTGCGCAGAACGATGCGATGCGGGCGCTGGCGGGCAAGTTCGGCGCCAAGCTGTCGTTCCGCCATGGCGAGTCGACGGGCCTGATCGATCTGGGGGCGAAGCCTGCCAGGACGGCCCGCAAGGTTGCATCTGAGCCGGAAGACGGAGCGCAGGATGTCGCCAAGGCGATTGCGACCCATAGTCGGGCGGCATGGCGCGCCTGGTTTGATGCGGCCGGCACCGGCAAACATTGAGCGGCGGGCGATCCAAACTGCGCGTGCCCAAAGCTGCGTGTACCCAAGGCGGCGTGGCGCTTAGCGGATGCGTCTGTGGGGAAACGCGCTGATCGGCAATGACACGATCGCGCCGACCGCCGGGCGTATATCGTCCCGGAGGTCTTCTTCGCCCGGAGCTCCCACCCGACGATTCAGGCGTGCTTGGCGATGGCGATCTTGCGGGTGACGCGCCGCTCCACGACCACGGCGCGCTGGGCGCCTTGCTCGCCGGCGATCACGCGGGTGACGCGGAGCGTGCCGGAGGGGCGGCTGGTCTTCTTCACCTGGGCCTGAACCTGCTCGAACGGCATGCCCATCAACGACGCAGCGATCTCGGCCTGCTCGTCGAGATTCTCGGTAATGCCCATCGCGGCGAAAATGGCCTCGTCCAGGGTCGGCGGATCATGCCGCACGCGCCGGGTGCCATATTTGGTGTTCCACTCGCCGTTCATCGCTCGCCTCAAAATCAGTCACTGTTATCTAACGGACCTTTTGTTGCAATGCAATATGGAAAACCCATGGCATTGCCGTTCGGTGTCGACATATTTGCGCCAACCGGAGTAATTCTCAAAGATAGCTTTGTTATAAAGCAGATTTCGGCTGTGGCCACGTGACCAGTGCCTGATGACCGGAATCGGTCAACCGATAGACACCGCGCGCGACATTCTCGAACCAGCCGTACACGTTTCGGTGCAGGATTTTCTGCGCATCCGGATAAGCGGGCTTGAGTTCGCGGATTTTGCGCGGGCCGGGCGCAAGCGCGGCGGCGCAGCCGAGTGCCTGCTGGCGATAGGCGGTCATGATCGGTGCGCGGGTGCTGCCGCCGAGAACAGGGTCGCCGATGCGTTTTTTGTGTTCGGTGACGAGACGGGCCCGCCGTTTCGGGTTACGGCGCGGAGCGGTGGTGGGCGGCTCGACGAGGATTTCGACGCTGCCTTTGTCGGTGACGCCCAGCATGCCGAAGCCGAGCCGGCGGCACAAATTGCGGTAACGCGCATCGTTCTCGCGGCCCTTGCCGCGGGCGGACATCCTGGCGGCGATCCAGAGCTCGTCACAGGCGCCGGCGCGGTCCACGGCCTGCAGGATCAGTTCCAGATTGAAGGACAGCTTGAGCTCGCCGACCACCACAAGAGGCGGATCGCCGTCCTTCAACGCCACAAGATCGCAGCCGTCGATCTCGCCTTTGACCGAGAAGCCGAGGTTCTCGAGAAAGCGTTTCACGGGAAGATAGAGCGAGGTTTCCAAGGAACCGAATCCGGACAGCGGAGGGGCGACTCAGCGAGCAAGCATAGCGGTGCAAGCGAGGAATGGTAGTTGAGAAGGTGAGGAAGGTTGTGGTGAAACTAGATTGTATTAATCATATAACGTGATGATTTATCATATGAAAATGTATTTAGTATCATGTAGTTTCTCGACGTCGTTGCCAGGAGTCCTGACGGTTGCTGGAGGAATGATGACCGGCGGAAGGCGATGGCCTTTTGCACTGCAACCGTCTATAAGGGCGCCATCCCGATACGCCTCGGACTCCCTGGACCCGACGTGACCGTCAAATGAAGGACGGCCGATTCGATTCCGTTTGGTCCATGTATCTCGATGTATCTCGATTTCGAGAATCCTCCGAGAAGCCCCGATGGGGTTCCGGCCGCAAGCCCGCGGCCTGCTGCAACCAAGGTTTCAATTCCGTGTCTTTCCAATCGACGCCTCCGGCGCTCGCCCGTGCATTGGCTGAGCGCAACTTCTCCGAATCCACGCCGGTTCAATCCGCCGTGCTGGCCGACGACGCGATCGGCCGCGATCTGCTGGTGTCCGCGCAGACCGGCTCCGGCAAGACCGTGGCCTACGGTCTCGCGATTGCCGACGATCTTCTGGCCGGGGAAGAACGGCTGCCCGCGGCCGGTGCGCCGCTGGCGCTGATCGTGGCTCCGACGCGCGAACTGGCGCTGCAGGTGCATGGCGAGCTGAGCTGGCTCTATGCCCATGCCGGCGCGCGCGTCGTCTCCTGCGTCGGCGGCATGGACCCGCGCAAGGAGCAGCGCGAACTCGGCGCCGGCGCGCATATCGTGGTCGGCACGCCCGGCCGGCTGTGCGACCATCTGCGGCGGGGCCGGCTCGATATCACCGCGCTCAAGGCCGTCGTGCTCGATGAAGCTGACGAGATGCTCGACATGGGGTTTCGCGAGGATATGGAGTTCATCCTCGAAACCACGCCGGAGACGCGGCGCACATTGCTGTTCTCGGCCACCATGCCGCGCGGCATCGCCAATCTGGCGAAGGACTATCAGCGCAATGCGTTCCGCATCGAGGTCGCCGGCAGCGAAGGCGGCCATTCCGACATCGAGTATCGCGCCATCCGCATCTCGCCGAACGACGTCGACCATGCCGTGGTCAATGTGCTGCGCTATTTCGAATCGCCGACCTCCATCGTGTTCTGCAACACCCGCAATGCCGTGAAGCATCTGCAGGGCGTGCTGCTGGAGCGCGGATTCTCGGTGGTCGCGCTGTCGGGCGAGTTGTCGCAGAACGAACGTACGCACGCGCTGCAGGCGCTGCGCGACGGCCACGCGCGCATCTGCGTCGCCACAGACGTCGCCGCGCGCGGCATCGATCTGCCCAATCTCGGCCTCGTCATCCACGCGGAACTGCCGAACGATCCCGAAGTGATGCAGCATCGCTCGGGGCGCACCGGCCGCGCCGGCCGCAAGGGCGTTAGCGTCCTGCTGGTGCCGCCGTCGCGCCGCCGCCGCGCCGAGTTCCTGCTGCAGCTCGCCGAGACCGAAGCGGTCTGGAGCGCTGCGCCGACTGTCGATGAGATCCGCGTGCTCGATGAGGAGCGCATGATGTCGGATGCGATCTTCGACGATGCGGCAAATGAGGACGATCTCGTCTTCGCCCGGACGCTGCTGGAGCGGCATCCGGCGGAGACCATCGCTACGGCGCTGGCGCGGCTGTATCGCGCGCGCCTGCCGTCGCCCGAGGAGGTCGAGGATCCCGGCACCTATCGCGGCCGCGAGGATCGCGCCGGCAGCCGGCGTCGCGCCGAGGATGGCGGCCCGGTGCGCAAGACGCCGAAGAAAAGTGCACCCATGGGCGAGGGGGCGAAATGGTTTCGCGCCGCCATCGGCCGGCAGAAGAATGCGGAGGCGCGCTGGCTGCTGCCGATGATCTGCCGCCGCGGCGGTATCGAGAAGGTCGATGTCGGCGCCATCCGCATCTTTGACGGCGCGACCGAGTTCGAGATTTCGGCATCCGCCGCGGATCGCTTCGCGACCATGATCAAGCGGCCCGACAAGGAAGACAATATCCGCATCGACGCGCTGCCGAACGGGCCGGAAGGCGGAACGGTGTCGCCTGCGCCGCGGGAAGATCGCGACTTCGCGCCGAAGCGGGCGCGGAAGTTCGAGAAGGGCGACGATCGGAAACCGGATGGCGATCGGCCGGACTTCAAGAAGAAGGATTCCTACAAGACGAAGTCATGGAAGGACGAAGCGCCGCGCGAGCGTTCGCGGAGCGATAAGCCGCATCACGATAAGCCGCATGCCGAGCGTAAACCGAAATACGATCCGCTCCGCAGTGATCGCACCCGCGCTCAGGGCGACGACGCGCGTTTCGAACGCAAGCCGAAGCGCGAGGGCAAAAGCTTCGAAGGAAAGAGTTACGAAGGCAAGAAACCCAATTTCCACGACAAGCCGCGCAAGGAAAAGGCGCCCTATGTCGCCAAGGCAAAACGTGACGGCAGCGCGAAGTTCGCCAAGCCTGCGTTCGGCAAGAAGAAAAAGAACCGGGATTGATCGACGCCGGACTCAAACGTTTCGACCGTCATTGCGAGAGACTGTAGGGTGGGCAAAGCGTAGCGTGCCCACCATCGGGTCCGCAGGCCGGCATGGTGGGCACGTCGCTTTGCTCCTCTGCCCACCCTACAGTTTGCTTTCTCGCAAGATCACTCACGTATCGACAACGCCGTGATGACGCCTATTCCGCCGGGCTGATCTGAGCAGGCAGGACACGCCGGTTGAGCAGGCTGCTTGCCGCCATCGCGAGGCCGGCGAGGGCGACGCAGGCCGCCAAAAGCGGCAACTGTCCGTAATGGATGCCGAGATTGATCGCGATGCCGCCGATCCAGGCGCCCGTCGCATTGCCGAGATTGAACGCGCCCTGGTTGAGCGTCGAGGCCAGGTTGGGAGCGTCCGTTGCGGCGTCCACCACCCAGATCTGCAATGGGGAGACGAGCGCAAAGGCGATGCCGCCCCACAGAACGAGCAGCGCGATGGTGGGGATGGCCAGGTGTGCGACCAGCGACAGCAATCCCAGCACGATCGCAAGGCCGATGAATGCGCCGATCACGGTGGAAAGCAGACTGCGGTCTGCGAGCCGGCCGCCGATCAGGTTGCCGATGGTGAGGCCGACGCCGATGGCGAGCAGCGCGCCGGTGACGCCGTGTGGCGTGAGGCCGGTGACTTCCTCGAGCAGGGGCGTGATGTAGGTGAACAGGCTGAACATGCTGACCGAGGCCGTGGTCGAGATCAGCATCGGCAGCAACACCGGCCAGCGGCCGAGCGCGCGGAATTCGCGGCCCAAGCCGCCTTTCGTGCCGGGCATGCCCGACGGCACGTAGCGCAGGATTGCGAGGAACGCGACGATGCCGATCGCCACCACCGCCCAGAAGGCCGCACGCCAGCCTGCGGCCTGACCGAGCGCGGTGCCGAACGGGACGCCGAGCACGTTGGCAAGCGTGAGGCCCGCGAACATCAGCGACACCGCCTGCGCGCGCTGCGCGCGTGGAACGAGATTGCTGGCGACCACCGCGCCGATACCGAAGAAAGCGCCATGCGCGAAAGCGGTCACGATGCGCGCGGTCATCAGCAGCCAGTAATCCGGCGCGATGGCGCAGCCGATATTGCCGATGGTGAACAGTGCCATCAATGACAGCAGCGCCGCCTTGCGCGGCATGCCCGCCGTCGCCATTGCCACGACCGGCGCACCCACCACGACGCCGAGCGCATAGCCCGAGACCAGATAACCGGCCTGCGGGATCGTGACCGCGAGACTGCGCGCGACGTCGGGCAGCAAGCCCATGATCACGAATTCCGTCGTTCCAATGCCGAAAGAAGCCGCAGCGAGAGCGAGAATGGGCAGGGAGAGGCGAATGGGGGGCTCCTGACGGAAATATTGCGTTGCAGTATGTGGAGAAGTGCCATGTTCGCCGCTGTCATACAAAGGCGACACGCAGGATGCTGCGATGCGCAAAGCGGCGATCTCAATGTCGTGATTTGTTCAAGCGCCGAGCGGAGATTGACATGCCGGCGCCGCTGTCATCGCGCCGACACGTCATACCGGCGGCCAACTCCGTATCGCCATGTCGGCCAGCCTGCGCAATTGCTCGCGTGGTGTACCGCTGGCGGCCTGCACGGCCATTCCCTGGATGATCGCCGAGACATAGCGGGCGAGATCGGCGGCATCGGCATTGCCCGGCAGATCGCCCTCGGCAATGGCGCGTTCGAAACGCGCGCGCAGATCCTGTTCCCCCTTGGCGCGTCGTGCCACGAGTTCCTGCTTGATGGTTTCGGCGGCATCGCCGCAACACAGTGCGCCCTGCACAGCAAGGCAGCCCGGCGGGTTTTGGGGATCTGTGACGGCATCCGCGCTTTGTGAGAGCAACCGCTCGACGACCTCACGCGCGGTCGTTCTTTTCAGCGCGGCCTGAACATAGCCGCCGGGGCCATCGACGTAGCGGTCGAGAGCCTTACGGAACAATTCTTCCTTGTTGCCGAACGCAGCGTAGAGACTTGGCTTGGTGATGCCCATGGCCTCGGTGAGGTCGGCCATCGACGCGCCTTCATAACCTTTGCGCCAGAACACTTGCAGGGCGTTGTCGAGCGCGGCGTCGGTATCGAATTCACGCGGACGTCCCATGGCCATGGCCGGGTCCTCCAAAGATTTTTACCGTTCAGTAGATAAGTCTCTTGAAAGCGAATGTCGATGCTCCATCTATACCGGGCGTTATGGATGTTTGCGCTGCACCACGGCGTCCGGGGCACCAGATCGCCGGTGCGGTGCTTACCTTCCTAGCTATTGAAATCACGGGACTTTCTTAAGTTCTGTGCGCCGAAATTGGGGTCTACGATGGACAAGTCACTCGCTCGAAATATCGCTCTTGGCGCTGGAATTTTCCTTGTTTCCGTAACAATCGGCGGAGGTGCCGCTTTATGGGATCTATCGAGCATTGCGGCGCAGGCGGAGGTGGTCACGCCGGCGCCGGCAGCGGTTCCGGCGTCGGTTGCGCTGGTCGAGGCCAAGGCCACCACACCTGCCGACGAGTTTTCCGGCCGGCTTGAGGCGATCGAGCGGGTCGACATCCGTTCGCGCGTTGCCGGCGCCGTGCAGGCGATCCATTTTCGTGAGGGCGCACTGGTGAAGCAGGGCGACATTCTCGTGCAGATCGATCCGGACCTCTATGCGGCCGAAGTGGACCGTGCCGAAGGGCAGGTCTCTGCCGCACGGGCGCGGCTGATCCTGACCAAGGCCGATTATGAGCGGGGCCGGCAGTTGACCAGTTCCAGCATCACCCAGCGCGATCTCGATAGCCGCGCCAACGCCTTCCACGAGGCGGAGGCCAATCTCAAGGCGATGGAAGCCGCGCTGAAAACCGCCGAACTCAATCTCGGCTATACCGAAGTACGCGCACCGGTGTCCGGCCGCGTCGGCAAGGTGGAAATCACCGTCGGAAACCTGATTGCCGCCGGGCCAAGCTCGCCGCTGCTGACGACGCTGGTCTCGGTCAATCCCATCTATGCCAGCTTCAATGCCGACGAACAGGTGGTGTCGCGCGCGCTCAAGACGCTGGCCGATGAAAAGACTCCGGGAGAGATCGGCCGTATTCCCGTGCAGATGACGACGATCGCGGATGCGGCGCCCGTGAAAGGCAAGATGCAGTTCATCGACAATCAGGTCGATCCGCGTTCGGGCACCGTGCGCGTGCGTGCGGTGTTCGACAATCATGACGGCCGCCTGATGCCGGGGCAATTCGCACGTCTCTCGATGGGCCAGCCCAAGCCGGAGCAGACGCTGCTGATCAGCGAGCGTGCGGTCGGCACCGACCAGAACAAGAAATTCGTCATGGTCGTCGATGACAAGGACAAGGCGGAATACCGCGAAGTGCAGCTCGGCGCTTCGGTGAACGGCATGCGCATCATTCTCAGTGGGCTGAAGGCCGGCGAGCGCATCGTCGTCAACGGCCTGCAGCGCGTGCGCCCCGGCGCGACCGTCAAGCCGGAGATGGTGGCAATGAATTCCGCGTCGCTTCCGCAGAACAAGACGGTGGCTGCGAACTGACGATCTTTCTATCCTAACCTCTCCCCGCTTGCGGGGAGAGGTCGCCCGCGAAGCGGGCGGGTGAGGGGGACTCTCCACACGCTCTGCGCTCGCGGAGGCTCCCCCTCATCCGACCCGGCTCCGCTGCGCTACGCCGGGCCACCTTCTCCCCGCAGGCGGGGAGAAGGCAGGAACGCGATCTCCTGCCATAACGAGACATTCATGAATTTCTCCCGTTTCTTCATCGATCGTCCGATCTTCGCCGGCGTGCTATCGACGGTCATCTTTCTGGCGGGCCTGCTGGCGATGCCGGTGCTGCCGATCTCGGAATATCCCGAAGTGGCGCCGCCGACTGTCGTGGTGTCGGCGCAGTATCCGGGCGCCAATCCGAAGGTGATTGCCGAAACGGTTTCGACGCCGATCGAGGAGCAGATCAACGGCGTCGAGGACATGCTTTATATGAGCAGCCAGGCCACGACGGACGGCAAGATGACGCTGAACGTCACCTTCCGTCTCGGCACCGATCCCGACAAGGCGCAGCAACTGGTGCAGAACCGCGTCTCGCAGGCTGAGCCGCGCCTGCCGGCCGAAGTCCGCGCCCTCGGCATCACCACGATCAAGAGCGCGCCCGACCTCACCATGGTCGTGCATCTGCTGTCGCCGAACGACCGTTACGACATGACCTATCTGCGCAACTACGCTGTGCTCAATGTCAAGGATCGCCTGGCGCGTATCGAGGGCGTCGGCCAGGTGCAATTGTTCGGCTCCGGCGATTATTCCATGCGGGTCTGGCTCGATCCGCAGAAGGTCGCGGAACGCGGATTGTCGCCCAGTGACGTCGTGCGTGAAATCCGTGCGCAGAATGTGCAGGCCGCCGCAGGGCAGGTCGGTGGCTCGCCCAATGAACCCGGCCTCGATCTTCAGCTTTCCATCAATGCGCAGGGGCGCCTGCAAAGCGAGGAAGAATTCGGCGACATCATCGTCAAAAACGGCGACAACGGCGAGGTGGTGCGGCTGCGCGACGTCGCGCGGATCGAGCTCGGCGCCGCCGATTATGCGCTGCGCTCGCTGCTGAACAACAAGTCCGCCGTGGCTATTCCGATCTTCCAGTCGCCGGGGTCCAATGCGATCCAGATCTCCGACAATGTCCGCAAGACCATGAAGGAGCTGAAGGAGAACATGCCGGACGGCGTCACCTACGACATCGTCTATGATCCCACGCAGTTCGTCCGTGCCTCCATCGAGGCGGTGATCCACACGCTGCTGGAAGCGATTGCGCTGGTGGTGCTGGTGGTCATCCTGTTCCTGCAGACCTGGCGCGCATCGATCATTCCGCTGATCGCGGTGCCGGTGTCGGTGGTCGGCACCTTTGCGGTCATGCATGTATTCGGCTTTTCGGTGAACGCGCTGACGCTGTTCGGCCTGGTGCTGGCCATCGGCATCGTGGTGGACGACGCCATCGTCGTGGTCGAGAACGTCGAGCGCAATATCGAGCGCGGGCTCGATCCCAAGAACGCGGCCTATCAGGCCATGCGCGAGGTGACCGGGCCGATCATCGCGATCGCGCTGGTGCTGGTGGCGGTGTTCGTGCCGCTGGCGTTCATCACCGGCCTGACCGGTCAGTTCTACAAGCAGTTTGCGTTGACGGTGGCGATCTCGACGGTGATCTCGGCCTTCAACTCGCTGACGCTGTCGCCGGCACTTGCAGCGCTGCTGCTCAAGGGCCACGACGCACCGAAGGACGTGTTGACGCGTGTCATGGACAAATCGCTCGGCTGGTTCTTCGTCCGCTTCAATCGCTTCTTCACGCGTTCGTCGGACGCCTATGGCGGCGGCGTCAGGCGCGTCATTTCGCGCCGTGCCGTAGTGATGGGGCTTTACCTCGCGCTGGTCGGCGTCACCGGCTGGCTGTTCCATGCGGTGCCCGGCGGCTTCGTCCCGGGGCAGGACAAACAGTATCTCGTCGGCTTCGCCCAGTTGCCCGATGGCGCCACGCTCGACCGCACCGAGGAGGTGATCCGCCGGATGGGAGAGATCGCGCAGAAGGAGCCGGGTGTCGAGAACTCCATCCAGTTTCCGGGGCTGTCGATCAACGGTTTCACCAACTCGTCGAATTCCGGCATCGTCTTCATCGGCCTGAAGTCCTTCGAGGAGCGCAAGGACCCGGCGCTCAGCGGCAATGCGGTTGCGCTGTCGCTGAACAAGAAGTTTGCCGGCATCCAGGACGCGTTCATCGCCATGTTCCCGCCGCCGCCGGTTTCCGGCCTCGGCACCATCGGCGGTTTCAAGCTGCAGATCGAGGATCGCGCCGGCCTCGGCTACGAGGCGCTGAACGACGCCACCAAGGCATTCGTCGGCAAGGCGATGCAGCAGAAGGAACTGGCCGGCCTGTTTTCGAGCTATCAGATCAACGTGCCGCAGCTTTATGCGGATGTGGATCGCACCAAGGCGCGGCAGCTCAACGTGCCGGTGACCTCGATCTTCGACACCATGCAGATCTATCTCGGCTCGCTCTATGTGAACGACTTCAACAAATTCGGCCGCACCTATTCGGTGCGCGTGCAGGCCGATGCCAAATATCGCGCGCGGGCCGACGATATCGGCCAGTTGAAGGTGCGTTCGGACAGCAATGAGATGATCCCGCTGTCGACGCTGCTCCGCGTCAAGGAGAGTGCGGGGCCGGAACGCGCCATGCGCTATAACGGTTTCCTCACCGCCGACGTCAATGGCGGCGCCGCGCCGGGCTACTCGACCGGACAGGCACAGGATGTGATCGCGCGCGTCGCCAAGGAGACGCTTCCGAAGGGGATCGGCTTCGAATGGACCGAGCTGACCTATCAGGAGATCATTGCCGGCAATTCGTCACTGATCGTGTTCCCGGTGGCGCTCCTGCTCGTGTTCCTGGTGCTCGCGGCTCAGTATGAGAGCCTGACGCTGCCGCTGTCGATCATCATGATCGTGCCGATGGGCTTGCTCGCGGCGATGTTCGGCGTGTGGATCACCAAGGGGGACAACAACGTCTTTACCCAGATCGGCTTGATCGTCCTTGTCGGTCTCTCAGCGAAGAACGCGATCCTGATCGTGGAGTTTGCGCGCGAGCTTGAATTTTCCGGTCGTACGCCGATACAGGCGGCGATCGAAGCAAGCCGGTTGCGCCTGCGTCCGATCCTGATGACGTCGATGGCTTTCATCATGGGCGTGGTGCCGCTGGTGACGTCCACCGGCGCGGGGTCGGAGATGCGGCATGCTATGGGCGTTGCGGTATTCGGCGGCATGATCGGCGTCACGGCTTTCGGCATCTTCTTCACGCCGATGTTCTACGTGCTGCTGCGCGCCATGTCGGGCAACCGGCCGCTGACCCAGCACGGCGCGGCGACGGTCGACCAGGACGCGCCATTGGCTCCGGGATCGCATGACGCCGAACCATCTGTGATCAAGACCGCAGGACCGGTTCCGAGTTGACAGGGCGCGCTTTCCTTCACTGCGCTGGATCGGCTACACTCCGAGCGGCGCAGCGGGGAATGGTCAGTGCGGACCGGGTTTTACAAGTGCGAATATCAGGTCGATGAGGCCGTCGGCCGCAGCGTGATGTATGTTCGCGACGGCAGTATGCTTGGCGGCAACTCGGCTTTTGCGCATATCGGCAGCTACCGGCTGGACGGCGATCAGGTGGTCGCCGATATCGAAAGCCGCCGCCACCGCTATGATCCGGACTATCCCTCGTTGTTGGGGCAGGATGTCGCGACGATCAGCGTGGTCGGCCGTGCATATGGCGATACGTATCGTTTCGAGGGCGCTTCGCCGCAAATGCCCGGCGCCCGTTTTCGTTCGCTGATGACCAATCTCGATGACAGCGAATTGCCGCCGGGCGGTTCGATCGGCGAGGGCGGTATCGCCAATGGCCTCTATTCGATTCATCTGCGCACGCTGGACGGCATCGACGGCGGTTTGACCGGTGTCATGTTGTTGCAGGACGGTCGCATTCTGGGCGGTGACGCATCGTTCTATTATCTCGGCGCCTATTCGTCGGCCGGTGGGCACTGGAAGGGCGAAATCCTCAATCAGGAGCATACGCCGTCGCTGGGGGCCGTTCCCGTCTTTGGCGGTTACGAAATCGGGATCGGTTTTTCCGGCACCTGCGACGGCGAAGGCGCTGAGCTGGAAGCCACAGCCCTGGCCGGCAAGCGCAGTCTGCGGCTGCAGGCGAGCTTGAAGCTGATTTGCAAGGCCCAGGCGCCCGCCGTGCGGGCCGCCTGACGTTCAGGCAACCATTTGTTTCAAATTGGCCGGATAGGCTGATGCCGGCGAGTCGCCGTTGCGATTCATCCGGAGTTGCCCGTGAACGAAAGCCTGATTGCCGTTTGTCAGTTGTTTCTGATCCCGCTCACCATCCTGTTCGCGGCGGTGGGCGTCGCCAATGCGCGCTTCGTGAAGCTGTTGGTCTGTCTGCTCGGTGTCGGGATCGCCGGTCTCTGGCTCTATCGCGTCTATCTCTGGACCGGCCTGTCGCTGATCGACCGCCGTACCGGCTACGGTCTCGCAGGCTCCTTTGCGCTGTGCTGGGTGCTGACGCTGCTGCATCAGATCAAGAGCAGTTTCGGCAGCGGCTATCGCTGACCTGCCGTGTCAGGCGGTTTGCTCATGGGCGTCGCGCGCGCTGTGCACCCTGTCCGCATATTGCTCGGCGAGATGCCGAAAGTCGGCCGGGACCGGCTGGTCGATGAAAAGGTGATGGCAGTCGTTAAGGTGGCCGCCGCGCACCGTCGCATTGCGGCCGAACTTGCTGATGTCGGCAACCAGCAGTGATGTCCGGCAATTGGCGGCGATCGCCTGCCGCGCCTGAACCTCGCCGATATAGAAATCCAGCAGCGCGCCGTCGTCGTCGATTCCGCCCACGCCGAAAATCCCGATATCCGCTTTGAAGCTGGAGAAGAACCTCACGGCGGTGTCGCCGATGATGTCGCGGTCGAACGGGCGCAGCGTGCCGCCCGCCATGGTGATTTCCACCTCGGGATTGCGCGCGAAAGCGGCGGCCACGTTCAGGTTGTTGGTGATGACCTGGAACATCCAGTGCGGCAAGGGCTGCGATGGCGTCACCGATCTTTCACGCATCGTGGCAATTGCGCGGGATTTAGCGGACGCAGACGTGTACTGCTTTCAGGAAGTCTCGGACAATTTCTCCAAGCTCGATGGCGGCGGCGATCAGAGCGCGCAGCTCGCGGTCTTGCTGCCGGGCTTTCGGCCGGTGTTCCGCCCGGCGATCGAAGCCGTCGATGACGATGAGCGCCTGCATCGCCTCGGTAACATGACGCTATCGCGCTTGCCGGTCCTGCAGATCACCAATCATTTGCTGCCTTGGCCGGGTGCGGGCTCGGTGCGCAACATGCGGCGGCATGCGCTGGAGGTGACGGTTCGGGCAGCGTTCGGTCCGGTTCGTGTCGTCAACACGCATCTTGAATATCATTCGGTCACGCAACGTGAGGCACAGATCGTGCGCCTGCTCGATCTGCAGGAGGAGGCGTCCAGCAACCCCCGTGCCGCGCGGAGACACGTCGACCCGTATGACAGCTAGCCGGTCGCGGCGTCGAGCGTGCTGTGCGGAGATTTCAATCTGGATGTGTCCGATCCGCAGCATGCGCTGATTCACGAGGCGAAGCGGCCAGGGCTGAACTACCGCGATGCATGGTCGGTCTGTTATCCGGAACGGCCTCACGCGCTGACCTGCGGCCTCTATGATCGCGCGCAATGGGAGAATGGTTCCGATTGCCGCGATTTCATTTTTGTTTCAGAAGACATGACATCCCGCGTGCGCCGCGTGGAGGTGAACGGAGCAACTCACGCCTCCGATCATCAGCCGATCCTGATCGAGTTAGAAATCTGAATTGAGCGTATGACCGAACTGCCGTCCAATCCTTTCGGGGTATTTCACCCCTCAATCAACGAGGAAAACATCGCGCTGCTGGTACGGACCTTCTACGGCCGTGCGCGGGAGGACGCGCTGATCGGCCCGATCTTCGATGCCGTGGTCGCGGATTGGGACCACCATATTGCGCAGATATCGGATTTCTGGTCGTCGATGATGCTGAAAACCGGGCGCTACAACGGCCGCCCGATGCGGCCGCATCTGATGCTGGAGCTCAAAGGCGAGCACTTCGACCGCTGGCTGCAACTGTTCGAGCCGACGACGCGCGAAATCTTTCCGCCCGAGGTCGCCGAGATGTTCATCATCCGGGCGCGCCGTATCGCGGACAGCTTTGAGATGGGTATCGCCACCACTCGCGGGGAGATTGCGCATCCGCGTCATAGCGTCTGAGAACGAGAGCCGATGATGCCGCATTCCCGCCATTGCAGCATCACACCGTTGCGCTAGTCTATGGTTCCATCACATCGGGAGTCGGTCCATGAAACGCCTGTCTGTCCTCGTTCTCTTGAGCATGTTCGCCGCGGCGCCAGCCTTGGCGCAAAGCTGTCAGGCCGTCAGCGCCGACGGCAAGCCGCTGGTCGGCGCGGCCAAGGCCAGCCACATGAAGAAATGTTGTGAAGACAATGCCAAGAGCGCCGAGGGCAAGCCGCTGTCCGGCGCGGCGAAAAAGAGTTCGATCGCCAAATGCATGAAGGGTTGAGCGCGAAGGGCGCGTCGGTCCCGTGAATGCAGGAAGCCCCGCTTGCGCGGGGCTTCCTTTTTGGAGAGGAGGATGTCAGGCGTTTCCGCTCTGTGCTTCGATCTTGTCCTGCGTCTTTGTCGCGAAATCGCCGGCATCGTGGCGTTCGCGGAGTTGGCCGGCGGGATCGCCGGAGACGCGGTTGACCATGCGGCCGCGTTTCACGGCAGGGCGGGCGGCGAGGGCATTGGTCCAGCGCTGCAGGTTCTTGTAGCTCAGCACATCGAGGAACGTCCCGGCATCGCCGTAAATCGCGCTCGCGGCGAGGCCGCCATACCAGGGGAAGATCGCCATATCGGCGATGCTGTAGTCCTTGCCCGCAATATATTCGTGATCCGCCAGCCGGCGGTCGAGCACGTCCAGTTGCCGCTTGGTTTCCATGGCGTACCGGTCGATCGCATATTCGATCTTGGTCGGCGCGTAGTGGTAGAAGTGACCGAAGCCGCCGCCGAGGAAGGGCGCGCTGCCCATCTGCCAGAACAGCCAGGAGAGGCATTCGGCGCGGCCGGCTGCGTCTTTCGGAAGGAACGCGCCGAACTTCTCCGCAAGATGCAGCAGGATGGCGCCCGACTCGAACACGCGGAACGGCTTGTCGCCGCTGCGGTCCACCAGCGCGGGGATTTTGGAGTTCGGGTTGATGTCGACAAAGCCGGAGCTGAACTGGTTGCCGTCGATCCTGATCAGCCAGGCGTCGTATTCGGCGCCGGCGTGACCGGCCGCCAGCAGCTCCTCAAACATGATCGTGACTTTTTGCCCGTTCGGGGTCGCCAGCGAATAAAGCTGGAACGGATGCTTTCCGACCGGGAGTTCCTTGTCGTGGGTGGGGCCGGCAATGGGCCTGTTTGTCGAAGCGAACTGCCCGCCGCTGGGTTTGGCCCAAGTCCAGACTTTCGGGGGCGTGTAGGGGGCGTCGGTCATCAGGCTGGCTCCGGAAGGGGATGTGTCCCGAACACGTAAGGATGAATGCAAATGCATGCAAGTGGGGTTTGGGGCACAAAGCGAAGCGCGAGGCGCGACCTCGGAGCCGTCGGGACGGGGCGGCGGCTACTTCGTCTTCCTTTTTGCCGGCTTGCCGGCATTCAGCGTCGCGGCAGCGAGAACAAGCGCCTTGAACGCTTTCTCGTTGATGCTGTCACCTTCACGGAGGTCGATGGCGCGACGGACATTGCCGTCGAGGCTGGCATTGAACAGGCCGGCGGGGTCGTCGAGGGCCGCGCCCTTGGCGAAGGTCAGCTTCACGGTGCTCTTGTAGCTCTCACCGGTGCAGATGATGCCGTTATGCTCCCACACCGGCACTCCGCGCCATTTCCATTCTTCGATGATGTCCGGCACTGCCGCTTTGATGAGCGCGCGAACATGCGCGAGCGTCGGCCCGCGCCAGTCACCTAATTCGCGGATTCGCATATCGATCAGGCGGGACGGCGAGATGCCATCGGTTGCGGCGGGTTTCGTCATGGGAACCCTCGGAGGTTGGCGGAGCCGACTTTCAGGGATCCGCGCATCCGATGATCCCGAAAGTGAAAAGATAAGGTGAGGGCAACGTCAATTGCCCTCACACAACATAACAGCAGGCGCTTCTCACTGCTCCAGCTTGATATTCGCGTCGGTGGCGACTTTCTTCCAGCGTGCGATTTCACCGGTGACGAATGTCCTGAATTCGTCCGGGGTGGTGCCCATCGGCACGATACCCTGATCGTCGAGCTTCTTTCTCAGCGCAGGGTCGGCGAGGGCCTTCTTGGCTTCCGCGGCGACCCGGTCGACGATCTCCTGCGGGGTGCCGGCCGGCGCGATGATGCCCGACCAGGTGCCGGAAACGAAATCGGGCACGCCGGCTTCCGTCATCGTCGGGACGTCGCCGGCCGCCGGAACGCGTTCCTTCGCGGCCACGGCCAGCGCGCGGGCATTGCCCGACTTCACCTGCGACATAAGCGGGCCGATCACGTCGAACATCACATTGATCTGGCCGCCGACCGTATCCTGCAGCGCGCCGGCCGTGCCCTTGTAGGGAATGTGCTGCAGATTGACGCCTTCGCGGCTTTTGAACATTTCCATGGTGAGGTGGGCCGCCGAGCCGATACCGCTCGACGCGAAATTGAGCTGGCCGGGTTTCGACTTCGCCAGCGCAATGAATTCCTTCATGTCCTTTGCCGGCAGCGACGGTGTCGCAATCAGGATCAGCGGCGCGACCGAGGTCAGTGACACGTAGGTGAAATCCTTCATCGTGTCATAGGGCAGCTTCGGATTGAGCGTCGGATTGACCGAATGCGCCGCGATCACGGTGCCGAACGTGTAGCCGTCGGGCGCGGCCTTGGCGACGGCATCGGTGCCGATCACGGCGTTGGCGCCCGGCTTGTTCTCGATGACGATCGTCTGTCCCAGCGCTGCAGACACTTTCTCGGAGACGAGGCGCGCCATCAGGTCAGTGTAACCGCCCGCGGTATAGGGCACGATCATGCGGATGGGCTTGTTCGGCCAGTTCTGCGCCTGGGCGCTACCCGCGCCGGCAAGCAGAATGGCAATTGCGCCGTACGCGCGGACGAAACCGGATGTCATTGCATTTCCTCAGTTGCTCGTTGCGATCCCGGAGACGAAGGGGAGCGACGCAGCACCGGCCCCGAAGCCACAACGTGTCATGTTTTTGTTATTGTCTGCCCGCCCGCCGCGACAAACATGGCGGGTTCCCGAGGGTAAGCTAATACATCGGCCATCTTGCTGGAAACTAGACGAAAGGTCGCCATGGTCCGTGCCACTGTGCGGAATTCGTAATGGCTATGTTCCGCGCGAAGACCCTGCGGACCGAAAGTTGATCGGAGCGGTGCAGGGCGCGGCATCGCGTCGGTGGTTTTCCGCCGGCCGGGCGTTTATGATCCCTGCATGTCACGCCTGATTTGCCTCATTCTTGCGATCGCCCTCTCATTGCTCTCGGTTGATGCCGGGATGGCTGCGTCAGCGCGCAAGCACAAAGCCAAGCGCTGGCAGGGTTACGGCTTTCTGCCGGGCTATCGTCAGCCGCTGAACAACAGCGTTCCGCTGTTCATGCAGAAGCGTGCCGATCTCCGCATGGCAAAGCGCGACCGGCGCCATTGGTATATCGACCGGACCCCGCAATACTGGAACTGGTGGGAAGGGCAGTGGCGCTATCCCGGCCGTCCCGGCTTCTATGGCGGTCGCTTCAACGGCGGCAGCTTCGGCCCGTGCTGGACGCGCACGCCGATCGGTCCGATCTGGAATTGCGGCTGACATTCCTGCCGTCAGATTCCGGTCTTCGGACCGGGCGGTCCGATGCGGCGTCAGCGTGACAGGTCGGCCACCAGCACAGGTGGTTGCTGCACCACGGCGATATCCTTGGTCATGACGATCGAGAGGGCCCGCAGGCCTTCACCTTTCGGCTGGACGGCCATGACGCCGATCCACACCGTGGCGGCTGCCGCAAAGGTGATGAAAGCGAAGACGCTGGAGCGGTCTGATGAAAGGGCGGAGTGCTGCATGATGGCCTCCTATGATCGCTCAATCATGCCGGCATCTGTTGGTTCCGCGCTCCGATAAAAAATCCGGACGGTCATTCGAAGCTCATAACAGCCTGGTCGCGACGAGGGCCGATATGACGAGCAGCACCAGGACGATGACCACGACGAAGGGAAACATCGCACGATAGGCATCCCGCTCGTGTCCGGGTGTTCCGGCGAGATTGCAGACGATGGACATGCGCACGGGCGAGACCATGTTGAGCGACAGCGCGGCGGCATGCTGGAGCGCGACGACCGCTGCGACGTCGAGTCCGGCCTCGGTCGCGAGGCTGAGCTGTGACGGCATGAACAAGCCGTTCGCGGCGTTGCCGCTGTTGGCCAATGCGCCGAAGACGGCGGAGATCATCGGTGTCACGCTGACGGACCAGACACCGAACACATCGTACATACCATGCGCAAGCCCTTCGGCGATGCCGGAGCGCGATAACAGTTCGGCCATCATCGAAAACACGATGACGGTGAGAACCGCGAGCCGTCCGGTCTTCCATGCAGCGTGGATCTCGGCGGGGAATGTGCGGTGATGGCCGCGCAGCAGCGCCGTCAGGATGGCGGCTGCGATGAGCCAGGTGCCCGCATGAAACAGCGGTGCCCATATCGGCGCGCCGGCGAACGGCTGAAGCTGCCATGTGGCCTGGAGATGCTGATTGAGCGCGGGCACAAGGCGCGTCAAAGCGAGCCAGCCGATCAGCAGAGTGAACGGCAGCATGCGCCGGGCGGCACTGGCGATTGCCGCGCGATCCGGACGCTCGTCTATCAGGTAGCGCAGCACGATTGCCGGCCCGAATGCCGCCAACATCGCGGGCTCGGGACCGAGAAAAGCAGTCGCAGTGATGGCGAGACCCAGGCTGCCGACGAGCCAGATCGTTTCACTGACGCGCTCGTGCCAGCCTGCGCCCACGCCGGCGCGGTCCGCCATATGCCAGTAGATCGGCAGCCAAAGGAGGTTGAACAACAGGTAGATGTAGCTGGTATGGAGCGCGAGGGCGGCCGGGTCCGTGCGTGCAAAAGCGGCGCCGACGATGGCACCGCTGCCCATGGCGCCCCATACGATCATGGTCTGGCTGAGCAGGGAGAAGGCGAGCAGCTCGATCGGCTTCAGTTCGAGGCGGCGGAGCAGAACCATCGTTCCCATGATGCCGATGCCGAATCCCGTTGCGGATTCCGCGAACGGCCCGATCAGATAGCAGGCCGTGAACAGAAATCGGCGCCGCGCCCGCGCATCCGGCAACGATGTTTCGACGGGCATGGCCGCATCGCCGGTGCGGATCGCCATTTGCCAGAACAGCAAGCCGCCGAGGATGTAGGGAACGACGACCCAGCCGATCCAGGCCCCGCGCAGCAGCGCCGTCTCGGCGTCGGCGATCGTGAAACCATGCGGTGCGGTCGTCAATGCGACCGCCAGAGCCGCCGCGAGGCCGATGAGCGATGCGGGAAGGGTACCGGCCAGCCCGCTCGCGATGATGCCGATCACCGCCAGCGCCGGCAGTACCCAGACGAGGTACAGCACTCCCCTTATCCCCCGCATTCCATCTGGGGGCTGGATGCGCGGGAAAGGTGAGTGCTGTCAACCCGGTGTTGAAGGCGATCGATGATCCCGTGGCGGATGGACGTGCGATCTTACGCCTTGCCGCCGTGGGCCTCGAACATCGTCTTGACGTACTGGATGCCGATGCCGAAGGCGCCGCCGTGCCGCTTTGCGATGCCGGTGGTGACGTCGTAGGTCTCGACACGCATCCAGTCGCGCTGCAGTTCCGACAGATAGCCGAGCGCGGTGATCGGACGTGCACCTGCCTGGATCATACGCTCCATCGCGCGTTCGTGCGCCTCGGTCGTGCAGTCCCCGCAGGCGTCCGCGACGATATAGACTTCGAAGCCCTGTTCCAGCGCCGAGAGCGCGGGGCCCATGCAGCAGACGGACGTCCACAGGCCGCACATCACCAGGCGGTCCTTGCCGAGGGCGTTGACACGGCGGATGAGGTTTTCGTCTTCCCAGCCGTTCAGCAGCGTGCGGTCGGTGACTTCAGCGTCCGGAAACACGTCCGTAATTTCACTGAACAGCGGCCCCGCGAAGGTGTCCTTCGAAATCGTCGTGATGATGGTGGGAACCTTGAAGCCTTTCGCGGTCTCGGCCAGAACCGCCACGTTGGCACGCAGGTTGGTGACATCGATCGATTTGGTGTTGAACGCCATCTGCGATTGATGGTCGATCAGGAGCATGGCGTGGTCGTTCGGGCTGAGAAGGCTTTTGGCGGGTTTGGCGATCGCTTTGATGCTCATGGCGGATCCTTTCCAGACGCGGTGTCGTCTGTTGGAGATGGCAAATGCCGAACGGCGGCCGGTCGTTTTGGGGGAGGTGACCGGCAACCGCCCGTGGGCGCGCAGTTACGATGCGGCGCGACCAGGTGCGAGCAGCGTTTCGGCCAAACCGATTTTGCAAAATTGAAGATGAATTCCGCGTGATGAGTGGCGTTTGCTACTATGACGTGTTCTTGTCGTTCCCCTCAATCAAGCTGCGTTGTCGCGAAATGGCCTGGATGCAGTAGGTCATGAAGGCGTAGACGCGCCCCGATTTCCGGATGTCCGGGTGCGTGAGAACCCATAGCTCGTCGCTGATCTCCGGTATCACGGGCCCGACCCGGATGAGGTCGAGTGTGGTGTCGCCGTGGACGCAGGGAAGAAATCCGACGCCGATGCCGGCCCGGATGGCGGCGGACACGCCCATCACGGAATCGCTGCGGTAAACGAGCTTCTCCTCAGGTACCCGCTGTTCGGTGAACTGGGCGGCAAGCAGGCCGGCCAGTCTCGGTCCGTACGCGACCCATTGCTGTTGCTGATAGAGGGCGATTTCGCTCGGCCAACCGCCGATGAAATCGACCCTTCGGCCGTAGGCGGCCCATGCGATGGTTGCGATCTTGCGGCCATAGAGGTTGTCCGACGGCGGCCGGGTCGCCGCGCGGAAGGCGACATCGGATTCGCCGCGTGCAAGATTCAGCACGTCGTTCGATACGATCACCTCGACCCGGATCGACGGGTTGTCGGCCTGGAAGCCTGCGATGATCGATGTGAGACAACCGAGCAGCACGTCGTTGGTGGTGACACGCAGGTTGCCGGCGTGGGCATGGCCTGACATCCGCCGCACCGTGCCGACGATATCGAGTTCGACGCGCTCGGCCAGCGCCATCAGCTCCGCGCCGGCGGGCGTGGGCACATATCCCGCCCGGCGGCGGTCGAACAGCGTCACGCCGAGGGTTTCCTCGACCAGGGACAGCCGCCGGGACATGGTGGTGTTGTTGACGCCCAGCACCTTGGCCGCCGCAGCCAGCGCTCCGCTTTCGCCGATCGCCTTGATGATGCGTAGATCGTCCCAGGACAGCTTGCTGAGAGGCGCAGCCATCATGCTCTTTCCAATGTCAGCCGGTCTGGATGCCGCGGTACGGTCCTGATGCGCGAACGTGATCCGGCTCCCTTGGCATATTCAGGGGCGGCATGGCAATGGATCGCCCATTCGGACATCCAGGCCGCGAGCATGACGATGGCTCCAGTGGTCCCGTTCGACGATGGGAATTGGACGGATGTCCGACCGCGCGGATGCGAGGCGAGCGGTTCACAAGAGAGTTTTGTGTCTGGCCTAGAGGAGGGCGCCGGGCGGGGCGCAGCGGCGGCTCTGTCGCGGTATTCAGCCTGATTGAGGTCGGCGGATGCAGGGCCGGGGAAAACGGCAGATCACCCATAACAAAGCCGGCTGACGCCAGAATGGCTGTCAGCCGGTTCAGAACGCAGGCGTTACGCCGCTTTGCTTGCCGCGACGTGGGTGGCGATGGCGTCCATCAGAGGCGGCGACAGGCAATCATAGGGTTCGAGGCCCACTTCCTTGAGCCGTGCACGGATGCCGCCCATGTCGGCCGGCTTGACGCCGGATTCGATCACCGACGATACGAAAGCGGCAAAGCCCGGTGCGGCCGAGCCGGCTTCGGTGAACAGTTCCGGATGGATGAAATCGAGGCCGTAGAACGGATGTCCCTTGTTCTCGATGCGGCCGTACATATGCGTGCCGCAACCGGTGCAGGCGTAACGCTGAATGACGGCGGCCTGATCGACGATCTTCAGCTTGTCGCCGTTTTCCTGCACCGTCACGTTTTCACGCGGCACGACTGCAACAACCGAGAAGGTCGCGCCGTTCGGCTTCCAGCACTTCGTGCATCCGCAGGCATGATTGTGCGCGACATCGCCCTTGATACCGATCTTGACGGGCTTGTCCTGGCATTTGCAGACCAGTGTGCCACCGGCGAAATGTCCCGAACCTTGTTTGACGCCGCCATCGACGGACGGATGGATATGAACAGTCATCTGTCTCTGCTCCCTGTTGCTGTTGACCTAGAATACGACGACCGAGCGGATCGACTTGCCTTCGTGCATCAAGTCGAATCCCTTGTTGATGTCCTCGAGCTTGAGTACATGCGTAATCATCGGATCGATCTGGATCTTTCCGTCCATGTACCAGTCGACGATTTGCGGCACATCGGTGCGTCCGCGTGCGCCACCGAAGGCTGTGCCCTTCCAGACGCGGCCGGTGACGAGCTGGAACGGGCGCGTTGAGATTTCCTTTCCGGATTCGGCGACACCGATCACGACGGAGACGCCCCAGCCGCGATGACAGGCTTCCAATGCCTGGCGCATCACAGTGGTGTTGCCGGTGCAGTCGAAGGTGTAGTCGGCACCGCCGTCGGTAATCCCCACCAGATGCTGGACGATGTCGCCATCGACCTTCTTGGGGTTGACGAAATGGGTCATGCCGAAACGGCGGCCCCATTCTTCCTTGTCGTCATTGATGTCGACACCGACGATCTTGTTGGCACCGACCATGCGGGCGCCCTGGATGACGTTGAGGCCGATGCCGCCGAGGCCGAACACGACGACATTGGAGCCGGGCGTCACCTTGGCCGTGTTGACCACGGCACCGACGCCGGTGGTCACGCCGCAGCCGATGTAACAGCTCTTGTCGAACGGGGCGTCTTCGCGAATCTTCGCCACCGCGATTTCCGGCAGCACGGTGAAGTTCGAGAAGGTCGAGCAGCCCATATAGTGGTAGATCGGCTGCCCCTTGTAGCTGAAGCGCGATGTGCCGTCCGGCATGACGCCTTTGCCCTGCGTGGCGCGGATCGCGGTGCAGAGATTTGTCTTCTGGCTCAGGCAGCTTTTGCACTGCCGGCATTCGGGCGTGTAGAGCGGGATGACGTGATCCCCCGGCTTGACCGAGGTAACGCCGGGGCCGACCTCGCGGACGATGCCGGCGCCTTCATGGCCGAGAATGGACGGAAAAATGCCTTCGCTGTCGAAGCCGTCGAGCGTGTAGGCGTCGGTGTGGCAGATGCCCGTCGCCTTGATCTCAACCAGGACTTCGCCAGCCTTCGGCCCTTCAAGATCGACTTCAACGATCTCCAGCGGCTTCTTGGCTTCGAAGGCGACAGCGGCACGCGTTTTCATTCTTGGCTCCTCGTATCTCGCAGAAGGCCGATCGAGTCGGTTGCGTCAGGGATTACTGCGGTTTTCCCATGCAGGACGCTTCGGCCGTGGTATAGGCTTCAGGCTTGGGCTCGTGCTTGCTCGGGCGCTGACGGTCGACCGCGTCGTTGGCGCGCGCGCGCAGATACACGTAGATGTCATCCATGTAGCAGGCGACATTGGTGTTGTCACCGAACGCCGGCATGACGTTTTCCTGCGACGACGTGACATTTTTCCGCCCGCTCGCCACGATGCCGATGAAGTCCGCATAACTCATGGTCTTGAGCGAGTCCTTGAGGGCAGGCGCATAAGTCGAACCCATGCCGTCCGGGCCGTGGCAGACGTGGCATTCCGAATGATAGCGACGATAACCTGAGTATGTGTACCAATCGAGGGTTCCGTCGGCACCGACCTTGAACGTCGGATTACCATCCTTGTCGAGATACTTGCCGTCCTCGGATTTGACGGCGGTGGGATCGCCGACATCCTCGGCAAAACTTACCTGTCCTGAAGCCGCGATGATGATCGTGGCGATGATCAACGGAATATAACGCAAGAGCTTGCCCTCGACATGTTATTTCAGAAAGGGCCGGCGCATGGACGAAAGCCATGCGCCGGGTGACGAAGGGTCAGTTTACTGAGGGAGTGCAAACACCGTGAGCGTGCCGCCGAGCGCGGTGTAGTTGCTCAGTGCGGCATAGCCACCCACTGCGCCAAGGCCCGCGTTCGGATCGGTCAGGCCGGCCGCAAGACCGATACCTGCCCAGCCGCCGACACCCGAGAGCACGGCGATAAACTGCTTGCCGCCATGTTCGTAGGTCGTGACGTTGCCGATGATGCCCGACGGAGTCTTGAACTTGTACAGCTCCTTGCCTGTCTTGGCGTCGACCGCCTTCAGGTAGCCCTCGAGCGTGCCGTAGAACACTACGCCGCCTGCGGTGGCGAGAGCGCCCGACCAGACCGAGAACTGCTCCTTGTTCGACCAGACGATCTTGCCGGCCTTGTTGTCCCAGGCGACGAAGTTACCCATGTGGGTGTCGCCCTTGGGGGGATACATCGACAGCGTTGCGCCGACATAGGGTTGGCCGGCGGTGTAGTTCACCTTGAACGGTTCATAGTCCATGCAGACGTGGTTGGTCGGCACGTAGAACAGCTGCGTTTCCGGTGAATAGGCGCCGGGTTGTTGGTCCTTGGTGCCGAGAGCGGCCGGGCAGACACCCTTGGTGTTGACGTCTTCACCCTGCTTCTCGGTGGAATACTGATCCACCACTTTCGGACGGCCATAGGTCGGCGACGACTTATCCATGTCAACGCCCGTGGTCCAGTTGACCTTCGGATCGTACTTTGCGGCGACCAGCAATTCGCCGGTGACACGGTCCATGGTGTAGGAGAGACCGTTGCGATCGAAGTGCGTCAGCAGCTTGCGGTCCTTGCCGTCGATCTTCTGATTGGTGAGAATCATTTCATTGACGCCGTCATAGTCCCATTCGTCATGGGGCGTCATCTGATAGACCCACTTGGCCATGCCGGTGTCGGCATCGCGTGCGAAAATGGTCATCGACCACTTGTTGTCGCCGGGGCGCTGCTTCGGATTCCAGGTCGAGGGATTGCCGGAGCCGTAATAGACGAGGTTCAGCTCGGGATCGTAGGAGGTCCAGCCCCAGGTGCAGCCGCCGCCGATCTTCCATTGATCGCCCTGCCAGGTCTTCAGGCTGGAATCCTTGCCGACCGGCTTGCCGAGCGACACGGTCTTTTCCGGATCGAACTTGATCTGATCGTCCGGACCTTCGGAATAGGCGCGCCAAGCGAGTTTGCCGGTCTTCAGGTCGTAGGCAGTCATGTGGCACTGGACGCCGAACTCGCCGCCCGAAATACCGATCAGAACCTTGTCCTTGACGATCAGCGGCGCCGACGTGCCGGTCCCGCCCTTGGTGGCGTCGCCGTTCTTCACGCTCCACACTTCCTTGCCCGTCTTAGAGTCGAGCGCGACCAGCGTGGTGTCGGCCTGATGTAGGAAAATCTTGCCGTCAGCATAAGCGAGGCCGCGATTAACGGTATCGCAGCACATCACCGGAATGACGTTCGGATCCTGCTTCGGCTCGTATCGCCAGACGATCTTGTTGTCCTGCGACAGGTCCATCGCGAAGACCTTGTTGGGGAACGGCGTGTGCACATACATCATGTTACCGATGATGAGCGGGCCGCCTTCATGGCCGCGCAACACGCCGGTGGAGAAGGTCCACGCGACCTGAAGCTTGCCGACATTGCCGGCATTGATCTGCTTCAGTTTCGAATAGCGGGTATTGGCATAATCGCCGGAGGGCATCACCCAATCCTTGGGGTTGCTCGCCAGCTTTGTCACTTCATCATTGGCAAAGGCGACGCCGGTGACAGAAGCCACCATCGTCCCAAGGCAAGTCGCGAGTAACATTTTTCGCATCGTGACGTCCTCCCAGACATAAGCGCCGAGTCTGCTTGCATGAATCGGCATCGTTTTTGACACATCATCAGTAGACCGCTTCGATGTTGCGGACTTGCCCAAGAGTGAAACAGATTTGCTCGACAGAGAACCTGTACAAAATAATTTTCAGCGCTTCAGACTGCTGCGATGCGGCGCGGAACCTCGTTTGTTGCGACGCACTCGCGCTGCAGACGCCGCCAACTTCAGGTTGACGTTTCGCTTGACGGGACATTACGAAGATCGGAGGATTAAGCTGCAATTTCAGCGCTTGGCGCTGAGTCTGATTATCCGATGTATTCGATTTTCATCGCATGCATATCGCGGTATGATGATTGTGTTCGAGACTGTCGCTCGTCGCGATGAATTCGTGCGGCGGGAAATTTGTGTAGTTCCATCTTGCGACGGATGTCGCGGCGATGGACTTTGATTGGCGGCTGATACATGTCCGACAGGCTCTGTTCGCTCACCACTTCCGGCCTGGCAACCACCAAGCAAATTCAGGTTTGGTCAGATGCATTGACTGACTTATGCGGGCGATTCGACATCGACATTCTCGATACGCCGGCGTTCGACGGTCTGATCAATTATACGGCCGTATCGCGTCTCAAATTATGCCAGATCGAAGCAAGCCCGCATCGTATCGGCCATGCTGCAACGCGTATTCGTAACAGCGATCACCCTTATGTGAAGATTCTGTTTCAGACGGATGGGATTTCGCATTTCGAGCAGGGCGGGCGCCGGATTGATATCGGTCCCGGCGATTGTCTGGTTTACGACGTCTCCTGTCCGCACACGATCGTCAGCCCTGACACCACGCGGCATGATGTCGTCATCGTGCCGAAGGAATTGCTGCATGAGCGGGGCCTCGGCCTTGGAAACATCGCGGCTTGCAAGATATCCGCGCGCGGCGGCACCGGTCGCATCGCGCATGACTTCGTGCAGACTGTCTTCAGGGAGGCGACGAATTTGTCGTCGCAGAACGCGACCGGTGTCGCTGACGCGCTGATCGATCTTTTGCTGCTGCCGTTGCGCGATATCGACATGACCCTGGATCGTGTCGGCCCGGAAGCCATGTATATCCGCGCGCAGGCTTTCATTCGCGAGCATCTGCGCGACCCCGAATTGAGCATCGATCAGATTTCGGCTGCGCTGCAGTGCACCAAGCGGTATCTTCATATGCTGTTCAGTGACCGTGGTATCACGGTCAGCGACTATATCTGGCAGACCCGCTTGCATCATTGCCGGCAGGAGCTTGAAAACCAGAGCGGAAAGACCATCACCGACGTTGCGTTTTCGTGGGGGTTCTCCAGCTCATCGCATTTCAGCCGTGTGTTCCGGAAGTATTTCGGTATCGTGCCGTCAGCGGTGCATCGCGCGCAACATGGCGGCGCGTAGGCTGTGGTGCGACAATCATAATGCCCTCACAAGGTCGCGACGTTTTTGCATGCCGTAACTTGTGACGAGACGTTGAAATTGTACGTTCGTGCAATTATCGTCAGCGGGCGCGATGTTCGCGTAAACTTCGAGGAGACCAAGATGAGTTGGAAAGCTCCGAAGATCGTGGAAGTGCAGGTCGGCATGGAAATCAACATGTACGCCTGCGCGGCCCGTAAGTAACAGACCGATCGTTCAGATCGATCTCTCCCGGCTCGCAAGCTTCGGCTGGCGAGCCGGGCAGGGGGCGATGTCGATGTTGTATCGCCCGCTATATCAAACGACTTCCGTTTCGAAGATCAGAAGTTCAACGCCGCCATCTGCGAAATTGGCGAGGTCGCCGGCTGCAGCTTGGCCTTCCGGTGAAGCGAGCCCGAGCTTGATGGTCGAGGTGCTCTCGAAATCCAGTGCAGCGACAAGATAGACATCGCTGGCACCCGCCGGCGTTCCCACCGTTCCCGTGCTGATGTCATAGCGCTGCAGGCCGGGGATCTTTTTCGCAAGCGGGATATGCACCGCCTGATAGTGTTTGTCGAAGGCTTCCGGATTCTTTGGAGTCTTGTAGAGGACAAGCAGGCGCGCCATTGACGTATCCTTTCCGGATGTGAATGTTGTCGCTTCGTATTGCGCCGTATAGCAGCCGATCTCGCGATATTGTTCAAGCGAATTGAATTCTGCTCTGTTTCGCGGATGCAGGCGAAGCTGTTTCATGACGGTGTCGTTGATCGATATTGCAGACGGAATGACATGCGGGCGTTGCACACGATTGGAGCGATCGGGATCGCGGTCTTGACGCTCGATATGCTGATATCGCCGCGTGCCAGAGCCGGCGATATCGATACCGAGCACGTGTTTGCATTCATGATCGGCAGCGATATCGGCGACGTCGGTGAACGCGAATTTCAGAGTGAAGCCACAGGACGTTTCGGCAAGAGCGGCCGGCGCTACCGTATGGGGGAACAGGAGTTCGAGCTGGAATTCGTGCCATTCCGCGACGTTCGCATCGAGGTCGGCAGCAGCCTGTCGGCTTACGATATCGCCGGATTTTCCGGGGGGGCCGCCAGGCAAGGCTTCGCCTGGCAGGGTGCATCCGTCGATATCCGCTATCGATTCCTGGATCGTGAAACGTCTCCCGTCGGAATGACACTGGCGTTTGACGCCGGCGCCAGCCGTCTTGACGAAGCGAGCGCACTTCGCGTCAGCGGTTTCGGCACCGGTCTGACATTGGCTTTCGATCGGGAGATTGCGCCGGGCGTGATCGGCGCGCTCAATCTGCTCTATCAACCGGAATGGACGCGCGACACCGGGGGACGAATTGAGCGTGAAGCTGCTCTGGGTGCGTCATTCGGGATGATGCTACAGGCGGGCAGCGGATTTTTGATCGGCGGCGAAATGCAATACATGCAGCGTTATGAGGGGATCGGCCTTGACGAACTGGCAGGGCAGGCGCTGTTTGTTGGGCCGACGGCCTATCTTCAGCTATCGGAACGTTCCCGCCTGACGGCGGGCTGGAGCGCGCAGGTCTGGGGGCGCTCCAGCCAGTCAGGGCCGGGGCTGGATCTGGTGAATTTCGAGCGGCATCAGGCGCGCCTGATCTATGGCGTGAACTTTTGAGCTGAAACTTCGTGCTGCCGGCTGCGTCGTCGTTATGCTATGCTTTAACGGAGCTGGGATATACGGCATGAACACAATCAATCTCGTTTTGACAGTGTGCGCGGTGATGTCGCCCAACATGTGCGAGGAGCGCAATCTGGTTTTCGCGGCTGACTTTTCGCCGAAACAATGCGCGATGGCCGCTCCGCCCTATATCGCGCAATGGGTTGGCGAGCATCCGAAATGGACCGCGGTAAAATGGCGCTGCGAATATCCGCACAGCCATGACAAGGCTTGAGCTGCGCTTCCCGCCGGACGCTATTTGTTGCAGCCTTTCAAGTCTTTGTCGGAGATGTCGAACACGGCGTCGGCTTTGATCTCGATGTTCTGCACCATGCATTGCCGCCCGTCGGGATAGCCGACTTTGGCGTCGTACCGGCCCGGTTCGATGCCCGTGATGCGCAGCCGTTCGTCGTGATCGACTTCCTTGTCCTTGTCCGCAAGCGTCAGATTGGCGCTCCATTTATCTGTTCCGACGGGAGATAGTTGGAAGCTGGATATCGTCGCCGAGGTCAGATTCCAGAGGCGGATGCCTTTACCGGGCTTGCCTTGCGCATATGCAGTGCCGCTCGCGGCACATATGAGCAGTGTCGTCACTGTGAATAATCGTGACATGGGGCCTCCCGGTTTCCGCGCTTTCAGCCATAGCGAATTGTTTGTAGAGTTGAACCTTATCCGCCGTCAGCCGCAAGAGGAACCCGTGAAAGAAAATCGCGTGAGACAATGGATTGTCGGCTTTGGGATTGTCGGCTTTGGGACTGTCGCTTTTTCAGCCGCACTCGCTGCATCGGGGCACGCGACTGCGGCGGAGCTGAACGATTACCCGACATCGACCCGCGCTGAATATGTCTTCGGCTGCATGAAAGCGAACGGAGAGACGCGGCAATCGATTGAACAATGCTCGTGCTCGATCGATGTTGTCGCATCGATCGTGCCTCACGACCGCTACATCACCGCTGAAACCGCTCTCAGCATGGGACAGGTGCACGGCAATTTGAGCGCCCAGTTCCGCACGTCGGAGCAGGCCACCAGCGCGATCAACGACGTGCGCCGCGCACAGGCGGAGGCGGAGGTCCGCTGTTTCTAGAAGGGTGTTTCAATATTGCCGGTCCGTGTCCCGGCTCTGCGAAGCGGCACTTCGCGCCGTATCGCCTCCGGGACACGCTTCCGGAAAATTGAGACCCTCACATGCTGGTGCCGTCGATCTTCCATTCTTTCTTGAAGACGTGGCCTTCGGTGTCCTTGGCCTCGACGCGGAACGTTTTTGCGCCATTGGACAGATAGGTAAATCTGACATTCGGGTCTTCGGAAATCGAAATCCCGCCATCCATCGACAGCACCGGGCTGTCGTCTTGCCAGAGCTGCAATCGGTCCACGTAAAAGGCCGGGATATAGAGCTGTGTGATCTGATCCATCTGCAGGCCGGAATTGTTGGGGTGGCCGATCATCACCTGGGCCTCGCGAATGCCGGTGGCCGCGCCGTCTTCCGGCCTCGTGAACTGCCGGTATCGTATCTGGCCAAGGTGGCCCTTGGAGTCCTCGGCGTTCTTCGCAGCCGGTGCCGAGCAGCCGCCCGACGCCTTGACGTAGGTCTTCACCATATGGAGCTTGCCGTCGCTCGTTTCGGCAACGGCATGGACGTTGGTGTAATTGTTGACCCGCACGCGGGTGGAGATTTCCGAGACATTGGCTTCGGCGCCCAATGTGAACTTGGCGGCCATGGGAGCGGGGTTCTGATCGATCACCAGCGTCACCGCCACCACACGGTCGTTGGGAGCGGGCGCCGGCTTGAGTCGTATCGTCACCGGGACGATGGCAGCGTCTTCGGCACGCGCGGGCATATCGAGGGTGAAAAGACCGGCGCCGTCGTCGATCGGCTTGCCGTTGAAGATATCCTGCACCAGGCCAGGCCAGGGATCGTAAGTATCAGCGGATGCGTATCCCGCGAACAGGCTCAGCAGAATGGCAATGCAGGCGTTGCGAAAGACTATCCCCGGCATGGCATGACTCCCGCGTAGGAAGAAGCGATGTGCATTATTCTAGCGCGAATTTCGATCATTCCCATTCAAATTCCGAGTATGCTGCAGTTGCGTTGCGGGCGTTGTATTCGTCGAACAACTCCCATTTTCCGCGTTCCGACTCGGCGGCATGCCGGGCGGTGGCTGCGATCGGCTTGCCGTCGATCACGGCGCGCCGGACATCCGATGCGAGCGTGCCCAGATAGCGGCGTTCGTCGGCGAGTGCGTCCGGCCAATCACTGACCGGTCCGTGCCCCGGGACGACACGTTCGGCGGGGAGTGCGGCGAGATCGTCCAGAAGCGCCAGCCAGTTCCGGTTGCTGCCGTCGAGTACGGGAATATGCTGGAGAAAGACCAGATCGCCGGCAAACAGTGTCTTGGACGTCGTGTCGAACACCGTCACGTCGTTATCGCTGTGGGCGGTCGGCCATGCCTTCACGATGATCGGCCGTCCACCGAGGTCGAGCGTCAGCGATCCCTCGACCAGCCGCGTCGGCGGCACGATGCGGACCTCGTCCATCAGGGCGGCGCCCATATTGTGCCGGAAGGATTCGAGGTAATAGGGGCCGCGCGCCGCCAGGGCGTCCCGCAAGCGCTTGTGGCCGACGAACTCGGTTCCGTCCGCCACGAAGGCCGCATTACCGAAAATGTGGTCGGGGTGGCCGTGCGTATTGATGACATAGCGGATCGGCTTGTCCGTGTGCGCACGTATCGCAGCACGCAACTGCCGCCCTTCGCGCACGCTGCCGCCGGTGTCGATCACGGCGACGGCCTGATCGCCGACAATGAACCCGACATTGGCGATGGCGCCGTCGTTGTCCGACGACATCATGGCGATGCGGCCCTCATGCACGAAAACGCCGGGTACGATTTCACTGACCGGAAGGGCTTGCTCCTGCGCGCAGGCCGGCGCTGCCAGCAAGAAAAGTGAACTGAGCAACGCGGTGATCGCAGTGCAAGATGCCATGTATCGTCTCCTCACGGTTTACATGACAAGAATGCGCCGCAGCATCAACGACGAAAGAATTGCATCTTGCACGCCGAAATTGAGAGGCATAGCCTTTGGGGCAGCTACTCTTGGAATGAAAAACACAAACGCGGGTAATGCATGTTACGCAGGGCGATACGCTCCGACACATATCGAATGTCGTCAATCTTTCTTCTCGCCGGTGCGCTATTGCTTAGCCGCATATCTCTTGCAGCCGCGCAGCCGGCCCCGGCTGGCAGCGACCTGTCGATGGAACTCATCGATCCGCAAGTGCTGCGGGTGTGCGCCGATCCGCGCAACATGCCGTTCTCCGACGAGAAGGGCGAAGGGTTCGAGAACAAGCTCGCCGAACTGTTCGCTGCGAAACTGCACAAGAAGCTCGATTATTTCTATTTCCCGCAGGCAACGGGCTTCGTGCGCATGACGCTCGGCTCGCATCGCTGCGACGTCATTATGGGTTTCCCGCAGGGTGACGATATCGCGCAGGGTACCAATCCCTATTATCGGACTGCCTATGCGCTGGTCACCAAATCCGGTTCAGGTCTTGATGATGTGATGGGGCTGGACGATGCGCGCCTGAAGGGGAAGCATATCGGCATCGTCGCAGGCACGCCGCCGGCGACGAATATGGCGGCTAACGGATTGATGGTGAACGCCAAGCCTTATCCGCTGGTGATTGACACGCGGTACGATTCATCCGCGGTCGCGATGATCAAGGATTTGAGTTCGGGTGATATCGATGCCGCCGTCTTGTGGGGACCGATGGCCGGATTCTACGCCAAGGCGGCGAATCCGCCGTTACATGTCACGCCGCTCGTGAAGGAAACCACCGGGCCGCATTTCGTGTATCGGATCGGCATGGGTGTCCGCGCCGCCGATCAGAACTGGAAGCGTCTGCTCAATCGCCTGATTCAGGAGAACCAGCCGGAGATCAACAAGCTGCTGCTCGATTTCGGCGTGCCGCTGCTGGATGAAAATAACCGGCCCATCGGAGCAGAGGCCGCGGCAAAATCGCCTTGATCCGGTCCGCACTCTCCGCGATCGCGGCAGCATGGTTCGCGATCGCGGCGGCCTATGCGCAGGGCGGCGTGCCGGAGCCGGACGTCTACCGCACGGATGACTATCGCTCGCCCACGCCGCCCACGCTGAAAGGGGCGCGCGTGCTGACGACGGCTGAAGCTGAGGCCATCTGGCGCGACAAGCGCGGTATCTTCATCGATGTGCTGCCGCGTCCGCCGAAGCCGGCCAACCTGCCGGCCGGAACAGTATGGCGCGACAGGCCGCGAAAAAACATTCCGGGAAGTCTGTGGTTGCCTGACACCGGATACGGAAGGCTCGCCGCGGGGACCGAAGCCTATTTGCGCGATGGCCTCGCGCGGGCATCTGCAGGCGCTCGCGATGCGCCGCTGGTGATTTATTGCCAGGCTGACTGCTGGATGTCGTGGAACGCCGCGAAACGTGCGTTGTCCTACGGTTACAGCAATGTCGCCTGGTTTCCGGACGGAACCGATGGGTGGGAGCAGGCCGGCTTACCGCTGGCGGACGCGCAGCCCGAGCCGCGCCTCGCACCGGAGCCGAAATAGATTCCGCTAATCCACGTCTTGCTGGATGTTACGGCAAAGTCTGTAGGGTGGGTAAAGCGAAGCGTGCCCACCTTGAAACGAGTGGTGGGCACGCTTCGCTTTACCCACCCTACAGCTTCGTCGCAAGGGACAGGGAAAGCCGATGGCCTTTCCCAAGCTCGCAGTGACGAGCTATTCCATGTCCTGCTGGATGGTGCGGCTGAGTGCGAACAGTCTCTGATCGATGATGGTGGGGACTTCGCAGACGAACGAGACGACGCGGCGTCGGTCGTCGAAGATGCGGGTTTCCCAGAGCAGTTGATTGTTCAGCTCGTCGATCTTCGATTGGTCCTGGGTTGCGGCGCTCTGCATGGCCTGTAATGTCGTGGTGTCCGCGCGGATTTTTTCGACGGCCGCGCGCTGCTTGCGCATGACGCGCTCAAGCCCGTTCATGACAGCCGAACGCTGTGCGTTGAGGGTGTCGAACAGGCCCGCAAAAATCAGTTTTCCGAATTTCGCCTTATCGTTCGATTTCGCGAGAAAATCGGTGACGGCTTTTTCCGCCTGCTCGACGGGGATGCGACGTGCCGCCAGTTGCTGCACCAGTGCGTCCACCTCCGCATTGTCCTTCCAGGTGCTGGCGACATCGTCGATCGGCGGTCCCGCCCATACGGCGGCCACTGAAATCTCCGGTACTTTGGCCTGCACGCAGGGCCAGTCGGGATAGCGCGGATCGGCCGCCTGCGCGGCCGTGCTGGAGATGGCCAGCAATGCGGCAATCAGGATCTTCGGCTTGCTCATGTTTCACCTCCCGCAGGTGCGCGGCGAGCGAAGCCGCGGCCGGGATCGTAGGCCAGGATGGCTCCAAGGGTAAATACGACGGTACAGGATGCAACCACCGCGAAGGAAAGCCAGTTCATTTTGTCATAGAGGGCGAAGCGGATCAGCTCGACCGCATGGGTGAACGGGTTGCACAGGCAGACATAGTAAAGCATCGGGCTGCCTTCCTGCACGCGCCACAACGGGTAGAGCGCGGAGGAGGCGAAGAACATCGGAAAGATGACGAAATTCATGACCCCGGCGAAATTTTCGAGCTGGCGGATGCCGGATGAAATCAGCATGCCCAGCGAGCCCAGCATCAACCCGGACAGGACGAGGGCCGGGAGCACCGTCAGATAGCCGACCGGCGGCGGCACGATGTCCCAGAACCACGCGATGGCGAGGAAGGCGTAAACCTGCAGCAAGGACACCAGCGTTCCGGCGAGCAGCTTGCAGAGCAGCAGAAACCAGCGCGGCAGCGGGCTGACGAGCAGCGTCCGCATGCTTCCCATCTCGCGGTCATAGACCATCGACAGCGAGGACTGCATGCCGTTGAATAGCTGGATCATCGCGATCAGGCCCGGTGCGATATAGACCTCGTACAGGATGTAAGTCTCGTAAGGCGGGATTATCGAGATGCCGAGCACCTGACGAAATCCGGCAGCGAAGATGAACAGCCAGACCAGCGGCCGCACCAGCGCGGACACGAAACGTTCGCGCTGATGCAGGAAGCGCAGCGACTCCCGCCACAGAATGCCGCTGAGGCAATTGAGATAGTTGCCGATGCCGAAGCTGCGCGCGCGTTGGGGCATGACGGTCGTGTTCATGATGCCGCTTCCCGGCGATCCGTGGTTTCGGTGATGCGGCGGAACGCTGCGGCGAGATCGGGCGTATCGGTCTCGCTCAGGATATGCGAGGCCGCATCGTGGGCCAGGACGCGGCCATGGTGAAGGATGACCAGATGATCGGTTGCCGCAACTTCGTCCAGAAGATGCGTTGCCCACAGCACGCCGACCCCCTGATCGGCGACCAGCGTGCGCACATAGCCGAGAATATCGGCGCGCGCCTGCACGTCGAGACCCACGGTCGCCTCATCGAGCAGCAGAAGCCTCGGCCGGTGCAGCAGCGCGCGCGCGATCTCGACGCGCCGCATCTGGCCGCCCGACAGCGCACGGACCTTGCTGTTTTCCCGGTCCGCCAGACCGATGCGCGCGAGCACCTCAGTGCTCCGTGCGCGTGCCTCGCGCCGTCCGATCCCTTGCAGGGCGGCATGATAGAGCAGGTTCTGCATCACCGACAGATCGAGGTCGAGCGTACGCGGCTGGAACACGACGCCAAGCTGGCGCAGGGCATCGCCGGGCGCGCGGCCGATGTCATGGCCGAAAACGCTGATATGCCCGCTCTGGATGCCGAACAGCCGCGTAATCAAAGCGAACAGGGTGCTCTTGCCGGCGCCGTTGAGGCCAAGCAGCGCGGTAAATTCGCCGGCCGCGACATCGAACGAAACGTTCCTCAGTGCGCGCCTGGTGCCGTAGGCATGATCGATGTCTGCAACAACGAGCGCAGCCGGTGCCGCGACTGTGGGCTTCTGTATGGCAGGCGCGGTTCGCTCCACGGCGATGACGCTCATCGTTGCGGTATGGCGACGCCCCAGGGCAGTTCGCCGACCTGAATGGTTTTGATGACCTTCTGTGCCGCGACATCGATCACCGACACGTCGTTGGAAACGCCATTGGTTACCAGCAGGTATTTCTCGTCCGGCGTAAACGCCATGTGCCAGACGCGCTGGCCGACCAGCAGATATTTGATCACCTTGTGGCTCACGGCATCGACTACGGCGACGCGGTTGGCCGGGCCGAGCGCGATGAACGCGATCTTCGCATCCTTGGTCATGCCGATGCCGACCGGCTGGATCGCCTCGCGCCGCAGGCCGGGAATTTCGAATTCGATCTTTCCGGTGACGACTTTCTTGACCGGATCGATCACCGACACGGTGCCGCCGATTTCCGACGACACCCACAATTCCGAGCCGTCGCGCTTGAACTCCGCGAAGCGCGGGCGGGCGTCGACCAGAACATTGGCCACGATCTGCCGCGTCTTGGTGTCGATGAAATGCGCCATATTGGTGGTTTCGGACGTGTTGATGAGGATATTGCCGTCCGGGCTGATCGCCATGCCTTCGGGCTCGACACCGACCTGCACGTCACCGATGCGGGTGCGCTTGTCGAGGTCGATCACCGTGACGGTGTTGTCGTTTTCGTTCGCGACATAGAGGACTTTGCCGGCGGCATCCTGGGTGAACAGTTCGGGGTCCGGCCCGGACGGTAGGGAATCGACGACCTTCTGGCTGGCCACGTCGATGACCTGCACGGTGTCGTCGTCACCGACGGCCACCAGTACGGATTTTCCGTCGCGTGTCACTTCGATGCCGCGCGGGCGCTGACCGACCTTGATGGTGGCCGTGACGGTCCAGCTCTCGGTATCGATCACCGAGACGGTGTTGCCTTTCTCGTTGGAGATATAAGCGAGAACCGCCGCGGCCGGCGTGGTCGCTGCAAGCCAAATGGCCAACCCGGTCGGAAGGAGTGCCGCTGTCTTCAAACCGATCATCATTGCAGCCTGCATTTGGTTTCGGGACGGTCGACGCCGAGCGTATCGAGTTCGGAAAACTGGTGCAGGAAGCCTTCCTGCGGCGAGACGGAGACGACCATGCGGCCATCGACCAGCAGGATCGGTTGCCGCAACTGCAGATTCCAGTCGCGGAGCGTCAGGCGCTGCCCCTTGAAGCCGGCGATGGAGAAGTCCGGCGATTTCAGAAAAGTCAGGATCGCGTTGCGATCGCCGGATGCGGTGCGCGAGGCGGCTTCGCCGATCATGCGCGTGGCCAGCCATGCTTGCATGTCGGTTGCGGTCATATGGCGCGAGTTCAGTTTGACGAAACGGTTCTGGATCTGGATGGCGCCCCACTGGTCCTGCGAGGCATCCCAGCCGGTCGGCCGTAATCCCGCCGATCCGGCCACGGGCCGCGGATCCCATGTGCGGTAGGGCAGGTAGGACGCGAAAACCTCGCTCTCGTCGGCCGCAACCAGCACGTCATAAGCCGGCGCTTGCTGAGTAAAGACCGGGATTTGGCGCTGGATCAAAGCAACGCCGCTGTCCGTCCGTCGTGCGCCGCCGGTGTCCTCGAACACACGTTCCTGCACGATCTTGGCGCCGAAGCGTGCAGCGGCGCGGCGATAGGCGTCGGCCAGCAGCTTGTCGGAATCATGGGAGCCTACCACCAGCAGCCAGCGTTTCCATTGTTTCCATACGAGGTATTGCGCCAGCGCATCCGCCAGCATCGTGCGCGTCGGCGCGATGTGGATCACGTTCGCCCGGCAATTCGCCTCGCGCAACCGGTCGTCGGGGTCTTTGACATTGAACAGGACGGCGCCGCTGTCGCGGATCGCATCCGCGGCTTTCAGCAGGGCGTCGGGCGGAAGGTCGGCGACGATGAACGCATGATCGCCGGCGAGTTCGCGCGCTGCTTTGGCCGGGTCGTCGCCATCCTTCAAGCGCACGTCATCCAGCTTGAATTGCTGGTTGAGGAACCTTCCCGTGGTGTTGTTGTCCTCGATCGCGAGGCGTGCCCCGGCGATGCCGTCGTCTTCGGACGGTTGATCGAGCAGAGACAGCGTCGCCTGGGTGCCTGCCTGACGGAGATAACCGATGTTGATCGTCACGGGATCGGCGGCCAGCGCAGACGATGTCACAGCCCACCAACCGAGCGCGCCGATCAACCACCAGATCATGAATCCTCCCGGTTACACCCTCCCGGCTTGATGCCGGTGAGGGGTCATGCAGTTCGAAACATGAACCAATTGGCGGAGCATGCAACCCGAGATTTCCCGGGCGCATTGCATTTTAAGGATGGGAGCTCCGCGAATGACGGTGCATGGGAAACGCGGCGATCAACCCTTCAGACGGGCCGCGTGCCAGCGCAGATGATCGGCCATGAAGGTCGAGATGAAATAGTAGCTATGGTCGTAGCCGGGCTGGAGCCGCAAGGTCAGCGGGATACCGGCCGCCGCGCAGGCGCGCTGCAGCAATTCCGGCTTCAGCTGCTCGGCCAGGAAATTATCTGCCTCGCCTTGATCGACCAGAAGATCGGGGAGACGGGCACCGTCCTCGATCAGCGCGACGGCATCATGTTTACGCCAGGCCGCCCGGTCATCGCCGAGATAGCCGCCGAGCGCCTTGTGGCCCCAAGGCACCTGCGAGGGCGCCACGATGGGTGCGAAGGCGCTGGCGGCGCGATAGCGGCCGGGATTGCGCAATGCCACGGTCAGCGCGCCGTGCCCGCCCATGGAATGGCCGAGGATGGATTGACGTGCGCCATCGGCCGGGAACTGGTCGAGGATCAGCTTCGGAAGTTCCTCGGTGACATAGGTCCACATCCGGTAATTCCGCGCAAACGGCTGTTGCGTCGCATCCACATAGAAGCCGGCGCCGAGGCCGAAATCATAGGCGTTTTGCGCATCGCCCGGCACATCGGCGCCGCGCGGGCTGGTATCGGGCGCGACGAAGATCAGCCCGAGTTCGGCGCAGGCGGCGCGAAATTCGCCCTTTTCGGTGACGTTGGCATGGGTGCAGGTGAGGCCCGACAGATACCAAACCACAGGGAGTTTCGCGCCTTCAGCATGCGGCGGCACATAGACCGAGAACGTCATCTCGGTTCCCGTTGCCTGGCTGGCATGCTTGTAGACACCCTGGGTGCCGCCGAACGAACGATTGAGCGAAACTGTCTGCATGATCACGATCCCGGGGGTGGCTTGGCGCATCGTCGCCGAAGCAAAGGTGAGACTGTCAGGCGATGCCGCGTTCGATAGCGAAACGCACCAACTCGACCGAACTGCGAATACCAAGTTTTTGCCGCATCAGCGATGACGTATTGGCGACCGTCTTGTAGGAGGCCTGCACCATCCAGGCAATCTCGGCGAGACTCTTGCCGGCACCGAGTAACCGCAGGATCTCCATTTCGCGGGCGTTCAGCTTCGAAAGAGGGCTCTGCGACAGAGCCGGCCCCGCAAAGGCCAGATTGCGGGCGATGGCCGGCGGTAGATACACATTGCCTTGTGCAACTTCATAGACCGCTTCGACCAGATCGTTCGGATCTCCGGTCTTGGACACATAGCCCTTGGCGCCGGCTTCGATCGCGCGTGCCGCGAAGATCGGATCGTCATTCATGCTGAACATGATGATGCGCGCGTTGCCGTCACGCGCCAGAATGCGACGCGCCAGTTCAAACCCGGAGACGGTGGGTAAATTGATGTCGATGATGCAGACATCGGGGTCGCCGGTGAGAAACACCTGTTCTCCGCTATCGGCGTCGGCCGCTTCGAGCAGCTCGATCTCGGGATCGTCGGCGAACACCGCGCGGCACCCCGATGTGATGATGGGATGATCATCGACGATCAGAACGCGCATGGGTTACTCCCGCAACTGCAATCAGGCGAAATCCGTGGCGGGATTTCAGATGTCGTGCTGCATTCGCAGCCACACGTCCGCGGAAGGAGAGGACTGGCAACCGTTGATCGTGTAGCGTTGAATATGATCGTCGTCGGATTTTGCTGTCAAGTTCATAGTCGTGGCGCATCAATGGGAAGCGAGTGAGGTCATGTGGCGGAAACTGTCGCTGCGCGCCAGGATCAACTGTCTTATCGGGCTGATGCTTGCGCTCGGCCTCGCTGCCAATGTTGCGCGGCTGCTGGTGGAGGCCCGACCGCGCGTTCAGGCTGAAGATCGAAGCGTCATCCGGCTGACGCGCGAATTGATCGAAAGCATAGGCCCCGGCGTCACGCTCGCTCCAAATCCCGACGAGCGCCTGGATAAAATCGTCGCGGACCTGAACCGGCTGCGTCACGTCAGCATCGCCCGCGACGACCGGGAGACCAGGCTGCCGATCCGTGACAACGCGAAACCGAACGGCGATGCCGGCTCCCCGCCATCCTGGTTCGTGACGTTGATTCATCCCGAGCGCATTTCGGTTCAGGTGCCGCTGACGATCGGAGGGAAGCAGGAAACACTGGTGATCACGTCGAATCCCGACGATGAGATGCAGGAAATCTGGGACGGGATCGTCACGCAGATGGCGCTCGGCATCATCGTTGCCGTGGTGCTGTTCCTGGTGACCAGCCTGGTCGTCCGACGTGCGCTGGCGCCGCTCGACGCGGTATCGCGGGCGATGATCGACATCGAGGCCGGACAGTATCGGGCGCGTGTCGTTCCTTCGGGGGCTCCCGAACTGGCTGCGCTGTGCGATCGGCTGAATCACCTCGCGGTGACGCTGGACGATGCGCTCGAAGACCGGCGAAAGCTCGCCGAGCGCATGGTGTCGCTGCAGGATCTTGAGCGCAAGGATATCGCGCGCGAACTGCATGACGAATTCGGTCCGCATCTTTTCGCGCTGCGCGCCCATGCCGGGGCGGTGATGCGCCTGGCGAACCAGGATCCGTCAGGGAAGAACAGTCTTGCGGGACACGGTAGCGCCATCCTGGCGCAGATCGATGCATTGCAACAATTCAATCGCCGGGTTCTGGAACGACTGCGTCCGGCAGGGCTGGCCGATCTCGGCCTGTCCGGCGCGATCGAGGTGCTCGTTCGGCTGTGGCGCGAGACGAATCCGGATATCGCCATCGAAAGCCGGATCGCACCGATGCCCGGGCCGCTGGGCGAAGCGGCCGAACTGACGGCCTATCGCGTGGTGCAGGAAGGATTGACCAACACCTTTCGCCACGCCCGGGCGACACGGGTCAGCATCACGGTCGAGCCGGCCGGGCCGGGCGCTGCGGGCCACGAACGGGCGGGTATGATCGTCCGTGTCAGCGACAACGGAATCGGCATCGATCCCGACGGTCATTCGGGGTTCGGCCTGATCGGCATGCGCGAACGGGTATGGGCGCTTGGCGGCGTTCTGACCATCACGTCGCGGGGAGATGGCGTGATCGTTGAGGCCGTCATTCCCGCTGATGAAAGCCGGCCGGAACCGGCGATCGGACCGGATCGGGAATTTGTCCCGGTCCTGTCGGGAGATTGACCGGGGCCGATTTCGCTAAATCCGAAAATATCCTAAAGCCGCTCCAGGAAGCGATAGCCGAGCCAGCCGAGCATGAGCGCACCGGTGATCCACAGCGCGACGATGACGATCATGCCGGCTTTGCTGATCGGTCGTCCGGCGGCCTCGCGGGCCTTGAGGCGATATTCGGCCATGAGGTCGGCAGGGACCAGCGCGACCACGAGCCAGATGCCGAGCGGGACGATGATGAGGTCGTCGAGATAGCCGAGCACCGGCACGAAGTCGGGAATGAGATCGATGGGCGACAGCGCATAGGCGGCGACTGCGATGGCCAGGATTTTCGCGAGCCGGGGCATCCGCGGGTCGCGCGCGGCGAGATAGATCGCATGCGCATCCGTCTTGACCGCGCGCGTCCAGTTCGTCAGCCGTGACAGCACGAATGCCCGGTTTGTTGCACGTTAATCCCCGAATCCCACGAACCGTGCCGCCTCCGCGACCGACTTGCGCTCGGACACCACGGCATTGGCCGGGAAGCTGTCGTCCGGCCAGCCGAGCGCGATGCTTTTCATGATGATCTGGTCGTCGGCGATGCCGGCATGCTCGCGCACCACCGGCGACTGCATGATGCCCTGGCTGTTGATGACCGCGCCCAGCCCGCGCGACCAGGCGGCATTGACGAGGGCGGTGGCCACGGCGCCGCAATCGAACGGCGTGTCGTCGCTGCCGTCCAGCACGCGGTCATAGGTCACGATCACGCAGACCGGCGCGTCGAACTGGCGGAAGCCGCGCAGCACCCAGTCCTGCCGCATCTCCTTGTCGTCGCGCGCGATCCCCATCGCTGCGAACAGCTGCTTGGCGACGCCGACCTGGCGGTCGCGGTGATGGCCGGCAAACGGCTGCCCGGTGCGGAATTCACGCGATTGCGGAATGCCGGCCACCATCCGCTCGGTATTGCCGGCGCGGATTTTGTCGAGCGGTTCGCCGGTGACGATATAAAAATTCCACGGCTGGGTGTTCATCGACGACGGTGCCCGCATCGCCAGCGCAATGATTTCCTCGATCAGCTTGCGCGGCACCGGATCCGGCTTGTAACCGCGAATGCTGCGGCGGGAGAGAATGACGTCGTCGAATTTCATGGGCGTGAGAGCTCCCAGGGGAGAGTTGAACCGCCGGGATATTCCGGGTTTCCAGAGCGCTGTGCAAGATGGAGGCAAGGATGGGTAGAACTCCGACGCGACCCGCTTTCGTTCTGACCAGCCTGGGGACGAGTGCCAAGCCGGAAACCGGGTGTTACGCGGCGCTCTCGGAATGTTGCGTTATGTCACCGCGCCCGGCGATCAGGCCGGCAATGGAAATGTCTTCGTCCAGCGCGTCCCAATGCAAGCCGAGGCGGCTGATCTCGACCTGCTCGCGCTGCTTGGGTGTGGCGCCAAGCAAGCGCGGGAACCACGCAAGCGGAACACCGAGGGTGCGCCCATCGGTCAGCTCGACCCACATGGTGACGTCATCGAAACGGACGCTGGTTGCCGAAATGGTCATGCCAAGCCTTCAGGATCAAAGCGCGGTTTTCGTTTGCAATCCGCAAGATAGTCGAAAGTTCGCGCGGATTGAAGCCGTAGCTGTCGGCGCTGTGGCTCGGGAAGCTGCGATAACGGATCGCGGTTGCGAAGATGCTCAGCCGTAGGGCGGATGGCGCGAAGCGGCATCCGCCCTACGGCTGTTCCGCGCAAGCCGCGCTAATTTCCGCTCTCGGCCGCGATCTGCAGGAACTTGCGCTTCAACGCGTTGACCCGGGACACATAGGCCGCAACGGAATGATCGCCGCATCGCTCGTCAAGCAGCATCCGGAAGCGGCGCCGCGCATAGGCCGTCGCGGGGCCGCCGCCGCAGAGATGGACGAAGGCGGCGAGATCCTGCGTCTGCTGCGGTGTGGCTGCCACGCCGCCCGCGCGGGCGAGAACGGCGGCGACATTGCGATCCAGATAGATCGATGCCAGCTCCACGGCATGGCTGGGAAGTGCGCGAATATATGGACCGAAGCCGCAGCCGGTCTCCACGACCGCGTGCGCCCGGATGCAGAACCTGGACACCTCGGCATAGGCCGGATCGGTCATCTGAAACAGACCGACCGCGCTGGATGCGGGCCGGTAGATCGCGAACGGATTGAAGGAGAACCGCCAGCGCCAATAGGTGCGATCCACCGGATTGCCGGAACTCTCCACCTGCGCCAGCGCGGCCAGCAATTCCGGCGTGATGGAGCGCGTCGAAAAAGTGCGAAACAGCGGCCCGTAGTGCCGCCACGTCTCAAGCGGCTCTTTGTCGAGCCTGTGGCCGACGAAGAAGAATAGTTCCGTCGGCTTGCGGATCACGTGATAGACGAGGTTGGTCAGCGCCAGGGTGATAAGCGTGATTGTAACGATGCCTGCGATCTGTATGGCCCGCGGCACTTTCGCGAGCCTTTGTCGTGCCGAGCGTAAGCCGTGACGCCAGCGGCGAAGGCGAGGGGAGAGACGCCTGCTCAGTTTTGACATGCGTTTGAAGACAGAAGCATTGCAGTTCGCGATCTAGATCAATCGTAGCCCGCATGAGCGCAGCTCATGCGGGCTACTCTTTATTTGCACCATCGTCGTGTCCGGCAATTGAAACGTCTTCCTCTGATAAACAGCAAGAAGGCCGCTCGTTGGAGCGGCCTTCGGAGATTACAGCTATTTGAGTGATGGGTTACGAGCATCCCGTCGTGCTTCCGCACGTATCGCACTTCATGCACGTGCCATTCCGCACCAGCGTGAAGTTGCTGCATTCGCCGCACATGTCGCCCTCATAGCCTTTGGCCTTGGCCTCTGCACGGCGCTCCGCCTTGGTGGGGGCAGTCGCCGCAGCCGTGCCGGCCTTGCTCCAGTTTTGTGCTTCGAGCTTTTCGGTCGGCGACAATGCGACCGTCGGCTCCGCCGTCTTCAGCGCCACGGCGCCTTCGACGTTGTCGCCGGTGCGGCCGCCGGCGAAGGCGGTGACGCGGGCGCCGCCGGCGGGGGCGTGGTCGGAATTCGCCGACACCGCCGAGGTGCCGCCGCGCATGACGACGAGGTTGTCCGTGCGCGAGCGGGTCAGGCCGCGCGAGACGTATTTGCTGGCTTCATCGGGCGCCTTGCCTTCTTCCTCGCCCTTGCCGAGCGCGTCGAAGCCGGTTTCGGACAGGTCGACATGGCCGAGGTCGAAGCGCGACATGTAGCTGACGGCGAGTTCGCGGAACACGTAGTCCAGAATGGACGTCGCGAACTTGATGCTGTCGTTGCCTTGCACCGGGCCGGCAGGCTCGAAGCGGGTGAAGGTGAAGGCGTCGACATATTCCTCCAGCGGCACGCCGTATTGCAGGCCGAGCGAGACGGCGATGGCGAAGTTGTTGATGAAGGAGCGCAGCGCCGCGCCTTCCTTGTGCATGTCGATGAAGATTTCGCCGAGGCGGCCGTCATCATATTCGCCGGTGCGCAAGTACACCTTGTGGCCGCCGACCACCGCCTTCTGGGTGTAGCCCTTGCGGCGATCCGGCATCTTTTCGCGCTCGCGGATGACGGTGACGCGTTCGATGATCTTCTCGACCACCTTTTCGGTCAGCGCGGTGGCGCGGGCGGCCGCCGGCTTGTCGAGGAAGGCGTCGACATCGTCCTCGTCGTCCTCATCGCTGATGAGCTGCGCGTTGAGCGGCTGCGAGAGCTTGGAGCCATCGCGGTAGAGCGCGTTGGCCTTCAGCGCCAGCTTCCACGAGAGGAGGTAGGCGGACTTGCAGTCCTCCACCGTGGCGTCGTTCGGCATGTTGATGGTCTTGGAGATCGCCCCCGAAATGAAGGGCTGCGACGCCGCCATCATGCGGATGTGGCTTTCCACCGAGAGATAGCGCTTGCCGACCTTGCCGCAGGGATTGGCGCAGTCGAACACCGCATAATGCTCGGCCTTGAGGTGCGGGGCGCCTTCCACCGTCATCGCGCCGCAGATGTGCACGTTGGCGGCTTCGATTTCGCGCCTGGTGAAGCCGAGGGCGGCGAGCAGGTCGAAGCCCGGCGTCGCGATGGCTTCGGCCTCGATCTTCAGCGTGTCGCGGAGGAAGTCCTCGCCGAAAGTCCACTTGTTGAAAGCGAACTTGATGTCGAAGGCGGTCGGCAACGCCTTTTCGACCTTCGCAAGCGCTTCGTCGGTAAAGCCCTTGGCCTTGAGGGTCGAGGCATTGATGCCCGGCGCGTTGGACAGCGAGCCGTGGCCGACGGCGTAAGCTTCGATCTCGGCGATCTCGCTTTCGCGATAGCCGAGCACGCGCAGCGCGGCCGGGACGGCGCGGTTGATGATCTTCCAGTAGCCGCCGCCGGCGAGCTTCTTGAACTTCACCAGCGCGAAGTCGGGCTCGATGCCGGTGGTGTCGCAATCCATCACGAGACCGATGGTGCCGGTGGGGGCGACCACGGTGGTCTGCGCGTTGCGATAGCCGTTGACCTCGCCGAGTTCGAGGGCGCGATCCCAGGCCAGCTTGGCGCGATCGACGATATCCGCCTGCGGGCAGGAGGCATGATCGAGCGGCACCGGATTGACGGCGAGCTTCTCATAGCCGTGGGTGTCGCCATGGGCGGCGCGGCGATGGTTGCGGATGACGCGCAGCATATGCGCGGTGTTCTTCTTGTAACCGGGGAACGGGCCGAGTTCCCTGGCCATTTCGGCCGAGGTCGCATAGGCCACGCCGGTCATGACCGCGGTGAGGGCGCCGCACAGCGCGCGGCCTTCCTTGCTGTCGTAAGGCAGGCCCATGGTCATCAGCAGGCCGCCGATATTGGCGTAGCCGAGGCCGAGCGTGCGGAATTCGTAGGACAGTTCCGCGATCGGCTTCGACGGGAACTGGGCCATCATGACCGAGATTTCGAGCACCACGGTCCACAGCCGGCACAGATGCTCATAGGCTTCGATATCGAAGCGCTTGGAGGCGACATCGTAGAAGGTGAGCAGGTTGGCCGAGGCGAGATTGCACGCGGTGTCGTCCAGGAACATGTATTCCGAGCACGGATTGGACGCGCGGATATCGCCGGACGACTTGCAGGTGTGCCAGTCGTTCATGGTGGTGTTGAAGTGCAGGCCGGGATCGGCCGAGGCCCAGGCGGCGTAACCGATCTTTTCCCACAGGTCACGCGCCTTCAGCGTCTTGGTGACCTTGCCGTTGGTGCGGCCGATCAGATTCCAGTTCGCATCGGACTCAACCGCGCGCAAAAAGTCGTCCTTCAGCGAGACCGAGTTGTTGGAGTTCTGGCCGGCGACGGTGAGATAGGCTTCGCTGTCCCAGTCGGTGTCGTAGATGTCGAACTGGATGTCCTTGTAGCCCTGCTTGGCGAACTGGATCACCCGCTTGATCATGTTGTCGGAGACGAGGGCGCGGCGCGCGAGCTTGATCTCGCGGCGGAGCGCCGGATTCTTCTCGGGATCGAAGCAGTCGTCGCCCGAACCTTCGCAGTTCACCGCGGCCTTCATGATGGCCTTGAGGTGCTTCTGGTTCATCTTCGAGCCGGTGACGAGGGCGGCGACCTTCTGCTCCTCCTTCACCTTCCAGTCGATATAGGTCTCGATATCCGGATGGTCGGCATCGACCACCACCATCTTGGCCGCGCGACGCGTGGTGCCGCCCGACTTGATGGCGCCGGCGGCGCGGTCGCCGATCTTCAGGAACGACATCAGGCCCGACGAGCGGCCGCCGCCCGACAGCTTCTCGCCTTCGCCGCGCAGGCGCGAGAAGTTGGAGCCGGTGCCCGAGCCGTATTTGAACAGGCGGGCTTCACGCACCCACAGGTCCATGATGCCGCCTTCGTTGACCAGATCGTCCTCGACGCCCTGGATGAAGCAGGCATGCGGCTGCGGATGTTCGTAGGACGATTTCGACTTGGTGAGCTTGCCGGTCTTCCAGTCGACGTAATAGTGGCCCTGGCCGGGACCATCGACGCCGTAAGCCCAGTGCAGGCCGGTGTTGAACCACTGCGGCGAATTCGGTGCGACCATCTGCTTGGCGAGCATGTAGCGCAGCTCGTCATGGAAGGCGTGGGCATCGGCTTCCGAAGTGAAGTAGCCGCCCTTCCAGCCCCAATAGGTCCAGCAGCCGGCGAGGCGATCGAACACCTGCTTGGCCGAGAGTTCGCCGACGAAGCGCTCTTTCTCGGGCAGCGCATTGAGGGCATCGGTGTCCGGCACCGAGCGCCACAGCCATGACGGCACCGTTTCTTCCTCGACCTTTTTCAGGCGCGCGGCGACGCCGGCCTTGCGGAAATACTTCTGCGCCAGCACGTCGGAGGCGACCTGCGACCACGCGTCCGGAACCTCGACATTGTCGGCCTTGAACACGACCGAGCCATCCGGGTTACGGATTTCGGAGGTGGTGAGGCGGAAGTCGATCCCGGCATAGGGCGACTGTCCTTCGGTGGTGTAGCGGCGTGGTATCTGCATCGTCGTGCCCCGTCTAAAGTCCGACACCACATCTGGTGGGTCGGCGATTTCAGTTCGCGGTCCCGGGATCACCGCACGGGTGCCCAGGTTTGCCGCAGCTTGGCCGGGTGAAACCGGTCCGTTTGTCTCTGTCTGGAGCATGTCCTGGCCGCACCACGGCCGCCCGGAAACGCCGGGGTCATGCTTCCCGGATCCGGCGTTGTCCGCCTGATCCTAACGCCTCAACGCGTGGTTCGGGCCGGTTTGCCGGCCCATTTTGACTGCTCCGAAAGCCTTGTCCGAAAGCCTTGGTGTCAGGGCGCAGATCCCCGATCTCCGCCGGCCTCCGAGAGGGACGAAGCGATCTGTCTGGACCCGTTTGGGAGCGTCCGGCGGGACGAAGAACTGCTCACGCCGAACAAGTCCAAAACTAGGCCAAACCGATCTCGTCCGTCAAGGATTAGTGACGGTTTCTGAATCAAATACTAAATATGGTGGAAAGGGTGGATAACCAGGGGGCTCGGCCACGCCCTGATCGCGGCCAACTATCGGTGAGTCCTCACGGAATCGGAAGTCGAAAATTTTTCGCGAGCGGCGCGCGAGCCGTTCTACACCCGTTGTTCACAGCCCCCTGGAGTGTGGCACTTCGGCATTGCATTTGGATGACCGTCAGGTCTGCGGCATCCGGATAGTGGGTTCTCGCGACTGGTGGTGGATGGAACCGGCAAATGCGCGCATGGTGACGCCGAATCTCCTGCCGGTTTGTCTCCATGTTCCTTCCGAACATCACAGATTCGCGGCCGCGAATCGCGTCGCTTGGTCTGCTTCTGCTGGTCGGCACCTCGATCGGCTGGGGCTTCAACTGGCCGGTGACCAAGCTCCTGCTGACCGAATGGCCGCCGCTGACCGGCCGCGGCGCCGGAGGCGTGATCGGCGGGCTGGTGCTCGCCGCGCTTGCCCTGGCGCGGGGGGAAAGCCTGCGCGTGCCTTCCGATCAGTGGGGACGCCTGATCGTGCTGGCGCTGCTCAATGTGTGCGGCTGGATGGCGCTGATGAGCCTGGCCTTGCTGTGGCTGCCGGCAGGCGAGGCGGCGGTGATCGCCTATACGATGCCGATATGGGCGTCCGTGCTGGCCTGGCTGATCCTCGGCGAGCATCTGTCGCTCCAGCGGATCGTCGCCATGCTGATGGCCTTTGCCGGTATCGCCGTGCTGATGGCCGGCCATGGCTTCCACATCACCCATGAAAAGCTGGCGGGGCTGGTCATGGCCGTCACGGGGGCGATCGGCTTTGCGGGCGGCACCGTGCTGGGGAAGAAATATCCGTTGCGGCTGTCGCTGCTCGCATCGTCGGCGTGGCAGGTCGTCGTCGGGAGCCTGCCGGTCCTGCTGCTCGGTCTCGTGTTCGAGACGCCGCATCCGCAGCCGCTGACCTATGTCGGCTGGGTGACGTTCGCCTATGTCGGGCTGATCGGCTTCTGTGCCGCTTATGTCTGCTGGTTTGCTGCGCTGGCCTTGCTGCCTGCGTCGGTCGCGGCCATCGGGACGATGGCCGTGCCGGTGATCGGCGTCGTCGGCTCGGCCGTCATGCTGCATGAACCGCTCGGTTTCGTGCAGATCGCCGCGCTCGGTTTCACGCTCGCCGGCGTGGCGCTCGCGACCAGGAACTGAACGGCCGCGCGGCGAGCTGGAAGCAGGGCAGGGCGGCGTTGCACGCCGCCCCGGCATGATCGCTGCCGATCTTACGGGCAGGCGTGACGCAGGCCGTCATAGCCGAGATAGGTGCCCGTCTGCACATTGTATGACTTGAAGGTGCGGATGCAGTAATCGACGTCACCGTCGCCGCTCGGCGCGACTTCGACCGTATCCGGCACGTCGTCATAATAGCCGTAGCTGCCGCCGTAATAGGGGGAGCCGTAATAGCCGCCATAGGCCAGGCCGCTGCCGATGATGGCGCCGGCCGCCAGGCCGGGACCGAATCCGCGCCAGCCGCCGCCACGGTGCCACCCGCCGCCGCTGAAGCGTGGACCGCCGCCATGCCAGCCGCCACCACCGAAGCGGTGGCCTCCGCCACTAAAATGGCCGCCACCGAAATGGCCGCCGCCTCCACCGTGTCCGCCTCGGGCGCTGGCGGGGCTCGGCGTGAACACCAGCGCCGGGATCGCGATCGCCGCGGCCGCCGCAACGCTCAAAATTTTCAAAACACTCATAGTATGCTCCTGTCTGGATACATTCCCAACCCTTTCACGGGTGGGGTGTTCCGTATCGCCGCATGCATATTGCGCGTCGCTATCATGTGCATTCGGACCTGTATGCGGAATGAACGGGGTCGCACCGTTTCCGTCGCAATTGCTTCATCGGACATGGGGACGCGATCAGCAAAAAACGAGATGATTCACGATCAGTTGCGGGCGGCGTTCGGTCGTGCCGGCAACTGGACATTTGGACGGCCGGATGGCATCTACGGGCCGACGAATTCCTTGGAACGGCTCAGAATATGAAACAGTTTTTGCTGAAGGTCTTCACCTGGTGGAACGGCTCGACCTTCGGGACGAACCTCTGGACCAGCCGATACGGCGAACTGGTGGGCACCGACGAGCAGGGCAATCGTTACTACCGCACCAAGGGCGGCAAGATCGATCCGACTCTCGGCTTCGAGCGGCGCTGGGTGATCTATAACGGCTATGCCGAGGCGAGCCGTATTCCGACCGGCTGGCATGGCTGGATCCACCACACCGTGGATGTGCCGCCCACGGACGAGACCTACACGCCGCGCGAATGGCAGCAGCCGCACCGGCCCAACCCGACCGGCACACCGAATGCCTATCGCCCGTCCGGCTCGACGCTGGCCGCGGGCCGCCGCCCCAAGGCGACCGGCGACTACCAGGCTTGGACGCCGGGGGCGTAGCAGCCTGCCGGGCTACGAAAACAGCTCGACTTGTCAAACAGCCACTTGGAAAACACGCGTTCCCGTTCTCGCGGCGCTTTCGCGTCCGAGGGATGAGCAGTTCTCCCCTCAAGACATGAGGGGAGGCGGCGCGCCGAAGGGCGCGGGGGGTGGTTTCTGTCGCGGTCGGTCTTCGCTGGATCGCCAGCTCAACCGGGTCCGCGCAACGCCTGACGGCGCGCCACCGCGACGTTCTGTCTGGCCGAAGGACCGTTCTTCCGGG
>Ga0153956_1000132_pt1 | contig 95319 bp, 82 predicted proteins | sample TSFL040MetaG_FD_104704 | JGI IMG/M metagenome (GOLD analysis project Ga0153956, IMG submission 104704) | Attine ant fungus gardens microbial communities from Florida, USA - TSFL040 MetaG | ecosystem: Host-associated > Fungi > Mycelium > Unclassified | place: USA: Florida, Wekiwa Springs... | reverse complement strand
CTATCGGGCGCATGGCGGCGTCGCGCGTCGCTCACGTGGCGCGGCCACGCAGCGCTCCTTGCTCCTTGCCATCCACCCGATAGCGGGCATTCGCACGTGCGTTCCATATGTAAACAGACCCTAGATGATTTCCAGGTCGGCGCGCAACGCGCCCGCCGCTTTCATGGCCTGCAGGATCGACATCAGATCCGCGGGCGTGGCGCCGAGCGCATTGAGCGCCTTCACGACATCCGCGAGATTCGCGCCGGCGCTCACCAGCTTCAGCGAACCGTTGTCCTGCTTCATCTGGATCTGCGACTGCTGCGCGACCACGGTGCGGCCGTTCGAGAACGCGCCCGGCTGGCTCACCACCGGCTGCGTGTTGATCACGACCGACAGATTGCCGTGCGCGACCGCGCAGCTCTGCAGCGTGACCATCTGGTTCATCACGATCGAGCCGGTGCGCGCGTTCAGGATCACCTTCGCGGCCGCCTGCGCGGGCCGTACGTCGAGGTTCTGCAACTGCGCCATGAACTGCACCTGCAGCGCGGGGTCGGCCGGCGCGCGCAGTTGGATCGTGCGGCCGTCGAGCGCGGTCGCGGTGCCGCTGCCGAACGCGTTGTCGACTGCCGCGACCACCCGCTGCGCGGTGTCGTAGTCCATATCGTTCAGGTCGAGCTGCATCGTGCCGGCTTGCGACACCGTGGTCTGCACCGTGCGTTCGATGATCGCGCCGCCCGCGATACGGCCCGCGGCCAACTGGTTGACCTGCACCCGGCTGCCGTTCGCGCTCGCGCCCGCGCCGCCGACCGCGACGTTGCCCTGGCCCAGCGCATACACCTGGCCGTCGGCGCCCTTGAGCGGCGTGAGCAGCAGCGTGCCGCCGCGCAGGCTCTTCGCGTTGCCGAGCGACGACACGGTGATGTCGATCTGTTCGCCGGTGCGCGCGAACGGCGGCAACACCGCCGTCACCATCACCGCGGCGACGTTCTTCAACTGGATGTTCGACAGCGACGACTGCTGGTTGCTCGAACCCGCCGCCTGGTTGTTGATCGAGATGCCGAGGTTCGCCAGCATGTTGGCGAGCGTCTGCGTGGTGAACGGCGTCTGCGTGGTCTGGTCGCCGGTGCCGTCGAGGCCGACTACGAGGCCGTAGCCGATCAGCGGGTTGTCGCGCACGCCCTGGATCTGCGCGAGGTCTTTCAGGCGCTCCGCATGCGCGCTCGCGGGCGCCAGCGCGGCGCACGCGAGCGCCACCGATGAAGCGAACGCCACCAGCGAGCGGCGGGCGCCAACGAGCGTGTTGAAAACGTTACCCATGATCACCACGGCGCCACGTTGAGGAAGAACCGCTGCAGCCAGCCCATCGTCTGCGCCTCGTCGATATAGCCCTTCGCGGAATACTCGATTTTCGCGTCCGCGACCTGGGTCGAGTAGACCGCGTTCAGGCTGGAAATCGTGTTCGGATTCACGACGCCGGAAAAGCGCACGAACTCGTTGCCCTGATTGATCAGCATCTGCTTCTGGCCGCTCACCACCAGGTTGCCGTTCGTCTCCACCGCCGTTACCGTCACGGTGATCGTGCCGTTGAACGTATTCGACGCGTTCGCGCCGCCGCTGCCGGCGAACACGTTGGAGCCGGTCGCATTCAGATTGGTCTTCGCGAACAGGCCGCCGAGAAAGCCGGCGGTCGGCACGTCGAAATTGGTGGTGCCGTTACGGCCCGCGTTTGCGCCCGACGACTTGGTCGCGTTGATGTTTTCGGCAATCACGATCGTGATGATGTCGCCGACGTTGCGCGGACGCTGGTCTTCGAACAGCGGCCGGCCCGCGTAGCCGGGGTTGTAGATCGAGCCCGGCGCCTGCGCCTGCGGCGGAATCGGCGGCATCGCGGTCATCGGCTGTTGCGTGATCGGCTGCCTGGGCACGAGCGCGCAACCGCCGAGCGCCGCGACGAGCGCGAGCTGCGCGAGCAGCTCGCCGGTGCGCGAGTGAACCGGCTTGCGAGTGGAGTGCGACATCATCAATTACCGCCTTTCATTCCGTTCCTCAAACCTGCATCTGGCTCAAGGTCTGCAGCATCTGGTCGGAAGTCGTCACGGCCTTGCTGTTGATTTCGTACGCGCGCTGGGTCTGGATCATGTTCACCAGTTCCTGCACGACGTTCACGTTCGACGCTTCCACGTAGCCCTGATTGAGCGAGCCGGCGCCGTTGAGCCCCGGTTGCGCTACGTTCGGCGCGCCCGACGACGACGTTTCCGCGAACAGGTTCTCGCCCTTTGCATCGAGGCCGGCCGGGTTGATGAAGGTGGCGATCTGCATCGAGCCGATCTGCTGGCTGTTGGTCGAGCCCGCGACGGTGATCGACACCACGCCGTCGCTGCCGATCGTCAGCGAGGTCGCGTTGTTCGGGATCGTGATCGCCGGAATCACCTGATAGCCGCTGGAGGTGACGAGCTGGCCCTGCGCGTTGGTCTGGAACGAGCCGTCGCGCGTATAGGCGGTCGTGCCGTCGGGCATCTGCACCTGGAAGAAGCCCGCGCCGTTGATCGCGACGTCCTTCGAGTTGCCGGTCTGTTGCAGGTTGCCCTGGGTGTACAGGCGCTCGGTCGCGACCTGCTGCACGCCGGTGCCGAGCTGGATGCCCGACGGCAGTTCGGTCTGCTGCGTCGAGTTCGCGCCCGGCTGGCGGATGGTCTGGTACAGCAGATCCTCGAACACCGCGCGCGAGCCTTTAAAGCCGTTGGTGCTGACGTTCGCGAGGTTGTTCGAGATCACGTCCATCTGCGACTGTTGCGCATTCATGCCGGTGGCGGCGATGTAGAGCGAGCGATTCACTATTGTTCTCCGAGAGGCGAGGCGCGCCGCCAGGGCGCGCCCCGTAGCAAGCCATTAGCTGAAGCTGAGTATCTGGTTGGCGGACTGATCGTTCTTGTCGGCGTTTTCCAGCATCTGCGTCTGCATCTGGAACTGGCGCGCGTTGGTGATCATCGAGACCATCGCGCTGACCGGATTGACGTTGCTGCCCTCCAGCGACGCCGGCGCCAGCGTGACGGTCGGATCGGCGTCGGCGGGGTTGCCGTCGGCGGTACGGAAGAGACCGTCGTCGCCGCGCGTGAGCGTCTGCGGATCGGGGTTCACGAGCTTCAGCTGATCGACCATCACGACCGCGGTCGGCGGATCGCCCGGCGTCAACGCCGACACCGTGCCGTCCTTGCCGATCGTGATCTCCGCGCCCGGCGGCACCGACACCGGCCCGCCGTTGCCGAGCACCACCTGGTTGGTCGCGTTCACGAGCTGGCCGTTTTCGTCGATGTGCAGATTGCCCGCGCGCGTGTACGCCTCGTTGCCGTCGGCCGTCTGCACCGCCAGCCAGCCCGGGCCCTGAATCGCGACGTCGAGCGGGTTGCCGGTCTGCTGGATCGGCCCCGGCGTGTAGTCCGCGCCGGGCGTCGACGACAGCACGAACGTGCGGGTGGTGTCGTCGTTGATCGAACTGCCGTCGCCGAAGCCGAGCGGCACGGCGCGGAACGTCTCGAGCTGCGCGCGAAAGCCGGTGGTCGATGCGTTCGCGAGATTGTTCGCGACGATCGCCTGCTGTTCGAGCGCCTGGGCACTGCCCGACATCGCGGTGTAGATCAGCCGATCCATGAGGAAGCCCCGTTCGCTTACAGGTTGATCAGCGTCTGGTCGACGGTCTGCTGGGTCTTGATCGTCTGCGCGTTCGCCTGATAGTTGCGCTGCGCGGTGATCAGGTTGACCAGCTCGCTCGTCAGATCGACGTTCGAGTTTTCGACCGCGCCGCCTTGCAGCACGCCGTGGTTGGTCGAGCCCGGCGCGGAGAGCTGCGCGACGCCCGATGCCGAGGTCTGCCCGTATTCGTTGTTGCCCAGATCGACGAGGCCGTTCTGGTTCGAGAAGTTCGCGAGCACGATCTGGCCGAGCGCGGCGGTCTGGCCGTTCGAGTAGTTGCCGGTCAGCGTGCCGTCGGAGCCGACCGTGAAGCTGGTCAACTGGCCCGCGGCAAAGCCGTCGGTCGACAGGCTGTTCACGCCGTCCTTGCCGCCGTATTGCGTGGTGTCGGAGATGTCGAGCGTGAGCTTCTGCGGCGTCGACGAACCGTCGCTGGTCGGGATCGACAGCGCGAACTGGCCGACCGTCGTGGTCGCGGTGAACGTCGGCGGCGTCGTGAGCGGCAGGTCGGCCTGGTTCGTGCTGACCATATTGCCCGACGAGTCGAAGTTCGCCTGGCCGATCAGCGACGCGGTGCCGGTCGAGGTGCCCGCATAAACGTTCCACGTGCCGGCCGACGTCTTGGCGAAATACATGTTGACCGTCTGCGAGCCGCCGAGCGAATCGTAGACCGTCGTGCTCGTCGAGTAGTTGTAGGTCTTCGAGCTGTTCTGGTTGAACGCGGTCGGATTCGGCGCCACGGTGTACGAGTCGCCGCTCGACGGCGAGCCGCTGAACGTGATGCTCTCGCCGTTGCCGAGCGTGATCGGGGTGCCCGCGGTGAAGGTTTGCGCCGCCGAGGTCGTGCCGGTCGTCGTGTCCTTGACCGTGTACTGGGTCGCGCTCTGGAAGTCGATCTCGTAGCTGTCGGTATTGGTGCCCGCGGCGCCGTTCGTGATCGACGCGCCGGTCGTGCTCAGCGTGCCGGTGTTACCCGCGCCGGCCGTGACGGTCGGTGCGCCGAGCATCAGGTTGTCCTGCGCATTCAGGTTCAGGCCGGCGGTGATCGTGGTGGACGGCGTCGGCGCGATATTCGCGGTCGGCACCTTCAGCGGCACGGTCTGCGCGGTGTTGATGACGCCCGAGCTGTCGGCGCCATAGCCCATCAGCTGCAGCCCCTGCGCGTTCGTGATGAAGCCGTTCTTGTCGAGCTGGAACACGCCGTTGCGCGAATAGGTCAGCGTGCCGTTGTTCGACATCTGGAAGAAGCCGTTGCCGTTGATCGCGACGTTCAACGCCTGGTTGGTCGTCGTGAGCGTGCCTTGCGAGAACTGCTGCTGCACTTCCGCGAGCTGCGTGCCGATGCCGATCTGCTGGTTCACCGCGGTCGCGACCGAATTCGCGTACAGGTCGGCGAACTCGGCGGTGCCGCTCTTGAAGCCGACGGTGTTGGCGTTGGCGATGTTGTTGCCGATGACGTCGAGGTCGCTCGACGACGCCGACAGACCGCTCAAACCTTGTTGGTAACCCATGAGGTGCTCCGTATCTGCAAAGTCGTAACTGAATTGATCGGACCGAGCTGGCTTAGAGGATCGCGGCGATGCTGGTCAGGTCGACCGTCGAGCCGTTCGACAGCACGAGGCCGGCGGCGCCGCTCGTCTGCGTGACGACGCTCTCCACGGTCGAGCTGGTGAGCGTGGTGGCGGTCGCCGGCTGGCCGTTGATCGTGCCGGTCGCGGTGATCGTGTAGGTGCCGTCGGGCAGCGTGTTGCCGGCCGAGTCGGTCGGCGTCCAGCCCACCGGAATCGTGCCGGCCGACTGCTTGCCGAGATCGATCGTATTGACGATCGTGCCGGCCGAGTTCTTGACGACCACCTGCAGGTCGCTCACGTCGTTGGCGAGCGTGACGCCGAAGGCATTCGCCTTGCCGCTCGCCACCGCAATCGAGCTGCCCGGCGTAAGCACGGACGAGCCGATCAGCAGCGCGGCCTGCGACTGCTGGCCGGCCGTCAGTTGCGCCGCCAGCGAGCTGAGCGACGTATTGAGCTGGCCGATGCCCTGCACGGTGCTGATCTGCGCGAGCTGCGAGGTCATCTGCGAGCTGTCCATCGGATTGGTCGGATCCTGGTTCTTCAACTGCGCGACCAGCAATTGCAGGAACGTGTTCTGCAGATCGGCGGGCGACGTGCCGCCGGTGCCGCCCGTCGAACCGGTCGCGCTCGACGCGCCGTTCGAGCCGTTCATCGTGTCGAGCAGCGTCTGCGACACGGTTGCGCCGTTGTTGCCGATCGTGGTGTTGGTGGTCAAGACTTTCTCCTCAGGTTCCGATCGTCAGCGTTTTCAGCATCAGGGCTTTGGCGGTGTTCAGCGTTTCGACGTTGGCCTGATAGGAGCGCGAAGCCGAGATCATGTTGACCATTTCCTGCACCGGGTCGACATTGGGCAGCGTCACGTAGCCGTCCGCGTCGGCGGCCGGGTTGCCGGGTTCGTACGCGGTCTTCATCGGCGACGGATCGTCGATCACGCCGGTGACCTGCACGCCGCCGACCTGCTGGCCGGAGCCCGAGCGCGCGCCGCCGAGCGGATTGACCGCGAACACGACCTGCTTGGCCTTGTACGGCTGGCCGTCCGGGCCGGTCGTGCTGTCCGCGTTGGCGAGGTTCGACGCCGTCACGTTCAGCCGCTGCGACTGCGCCGACATCGCGGAGCCCGCGACACCAAAAATATTCATCAGGGATGGCATGTTTCCTGACCTCTCCTGCCGGTTCGCACCGGCTTTGCGTTAAGTCCCGTAGCGCTTCCGTGGTTGTCCGCTGCTGCGTATGCGGCCTGGCGTATGGCTTGCGTGCCGCTCGCCTGCTGCCTGCTTTGCTTATTACCTGCTTGATCTGCTTATTACCTGCTTGTACCTGCCTGTTGCCGGCTTTAGCCGCTTACCGCCTGCTCGTCGGCGTCCGCCTGCGCGCGCATCCGGCTGTGTCGTCAACTGCCCGACGTAATCGCCGAAAGCATCGTCTTGATCTGGCTCGACACCACCGTCATCCCCGATTCGAAGTGCAGCGTGTTGTCGGCGAACTGCACGCGCTCGGTGTCGATATCGACCGTGTTGCCGTCGAGCGCGGGCTGCTGCGGAATCCGGTATTGCAGGTGGCCGTAGTCGTCCGTGCTGCCGCCCGTTGCGCTCAGCGTGCTCTTGCCGCTCATATGGCCGGGCTCGGTCGCCGTCATCGACATACCGCCCGTCACGCCGGCCGGCTGCGTCATCGCGAGCGTCGAGCCGTTCGACGCGGCATGGCCGCCGCCGGCCTTCTTCAGCGCGCCGGCAAGCGACGACGCGAAGTCGATATCGCGTGCCTTGTACCCAGGGGTGTCGGCATTGGCGATATTCGACGACAGCAGTTCCTGCCGGTACGCGCGCACATCCATCGCCTGCCGGCCGAATGCGAATTCGGCATCGAGTTTGTCCAGCATAGAAATCTCCCGAGAACGTTCCCGAAACCTTTCCATGCGTGCGTCGTGCAATCGGCGCGGCCGGCGGAAAGGCCTTTTTGCATGAGGTGCATCTTATGGGCCGGGCGCAAGCAGCAATCGGACGAATAACCGGGAAAGGGGGCTTCTATTCAACGCTTGCGCGACAGGGGCGCTCTCTAGAATGCAAGGCGTACCGATGCATTCGATGGAGACTTGCGATGGACCAGCCCACTTCCGCCTTGCCGCAGCGTGCGAACCGCCCGGTGGGACATCGTGCAGGGGCGGGCTGGGTGGCGGGCTTTTTCGTGCGCTTCGTTACGCGCTTTCTCGTGCGCCTGATCGTCAATATCGCGGTGTGGGTCGCGGGCGGCATCGTGCTGCTGCCGGCGACCACCCATGCGCAGGACACGGCCGGCGGCGCCATCGTGATCCCCGGGCCCGGCGAAAAGAATCCCGCCGCGCTGAACGATCTCGCGCAAAAGATCCAGACCCCGGCACAACGCACGGCCGCTGCGGCATCGCTCGCCGCGGCGAGCGCGCAGTCGCTCGGCCGCGCGCCGGCCCAACGTGAAAACGATCCGTTCGCGCGCGCCGCCAACGCGAACGGCGCGATCGTCATTCCGGGCGCGGGCGAAGCCGCCACCGCGCCGGCGATGATCCGCACCAGCCTGAAACCGGATGCCGACGGCGTCGTGACGATTCCCGCGCCGGCCGGCGCCGGCGCGTCCGGCGTCGCACGCGTGAATATCGAAGCCGGCTCGCGCACGCTCGCGCCGGTTGCAGCGACACCGGCTGTGAACGGCGCAAGCGGCGCCGGCGGTGCGGTCACCCGCGCGATCGACGCGAACGCGCCGCAAGGCGGCGGCTTCGACAGCCTTGCATCGCGCGGCGAACCGCCTGAATTCGGCGCCAACGGCAAACCGATCGCGATCGCGCAGCCGACCGCCACCGCAGCCGCATCAACCACGGCAGCCACGGCACCGGCGACCATCGCGAAAGCGCCTGCGAGCTTGCGGCAGACGGCGCTCGCCGCCGCGCGCAACGCGCCGCAAACCAGCCCGCGCGCCGCGCCCGCGCCGCTGCCCGGCCAGCAGGACCCGGAAGCGATCCACGCGGCCGCGCTCGCGTTTTTGCAGCAGCAGGCCGTCGGCCTGCCCGGCAAGGTCGACATCACCGTCGCACCGGCATTTCCGCGCGGCCTGTCCGCCTGCACGTCGCTCGAGCCGTTCATGCCGAGCGGCGCACGACTGTGGGGCCGCATGACGGTCGGCGTGCGCTGCGCGGGCGAACGGCCATGGACGATCTATCTGCAGGCGCGCGTCAGCATCCGCGCGACCTACTATCTCTCGGCCCGCGCGATGGCGCCCGGCGAAGTGCTTACCGCCGCCGACCTCGTTGCGCGCAACGGCGACCTGACCGGCCTGCCACAGGCAATCGTCACCGACCCGTCGCAAGCGGTCGGCTCGGTGTCGCTGGTGCGGATCGCCGGCGGCATGCCGCTGCGGCGCGACATGCTGAAGAGCGCGTCGGCGGTGGCGATCGGCCAGACCGTGCGGGTCGTGGCAGCCGGTGAAGGTTTTTCGATTTCGGCCGAGGGCAGCGCGATGAACAACGCGTCGCCGGGTCAGCAGGTGCGGGTGAAGACCGCGAACGGCCAGATCATCTCCGGCATCGTCAAGGACGGCGCCACGGTCGAGATTCAGATGTGAACGGGCTCGCGCTCGTGAAGCGTGCGGGCGGCGCGGCTTCGGTCCGCGCCGATGTGAAGACCGCTGCGGCGGCTACCGCGGCGGTTAACGTGGCGGTTAACGCACAGGCAGTCTTGAAGGGGTCGGATTGCCCGGTGAAGCCGGGTCCAAAGTGGAGCGATTGCGCTAAAGTTTTGATCAGCGGCTGCCGTTATCACGATCAAATCGTTCAGGAAGCCAATCGTGAAAGTCGATTCCACCACCTCTTCGAGCCTGTCGGCGCTGAAAGACGGCTTGTCCCGTTCGCAGCAGAGCGACGCCGCTCCGGCAGCCGGCGCCACGCAAGGCGCGAGCACGTCCGCGCCGGCCGCGGGCAGCAGTTCGGGCGATGCGAACGTGAACCTGTCGGGCCTGTCGCAGCATCTGCGCAGCCTCGCGGCATCCGGTTCGGCCGATATCGATATGGCGCACGTCGAGTCGATCAAGCAGGCGATCACGGACGGCACGCTGCAGATCGACTCGGGCAAGATCGCCGACGGCGTGCTGCAGACGGCGCGCGACCTGTTGCAGCACAAATCCTCGTCGACCGGCGACTGATCGGCACCTCGAAGTGCGGTGACGTGCCGGGCGGCATTCGACCAACCCGGCTCGTACCTCCGCGAGCCAGCGCGCGTAGCGAGTTGCAGACATGAAAGACGCCCTGGTTGCCACCCTGATCGAAGAATATTCGACCGTCGAGGCGTTCGCCTCGATCCTCAAGCTCGAAACCAAAGCACTGACCGCGGTGTCGCCGCTGGAACAGCTGCCCGCCATCGTCGAAAAGAAAACCGAGCTGATCGGCGTGCTCGCGAGGCTCGAAGCCGCGCGCGATGCGCACCTAGCCGAGCTCGGCTTCCCCGCCGGCTGGTCCGGCATGGAACTGGCGGCAAGCGGCGACACGCGCATCGCGACGCAATGGAAGCTGCTGCAAAAAGCCGCCGACCGCGCGCGGCGCGTCAACACCAACAACGGCGAACTGATCCGCGTGCGGATGGACTACAACCAGCGCGCGTTGACGGCACTACAGGTCAACGTGCCGCGCAAGGCGAGCCTCTACGGCCCCGATGGGCGGGTTCCGGCTCATTCGGGACTTTGACCGGCCGGGCTGACCGGCTGGCCGACGAAAAAGCCGGCCGCGCTCGCACCTCGGCAGCAACGACATGACAGCGCCCGTCATCGACGACGGGCGTTGCTCATTTCTCCGCCAGATCTCCGCTTCTTTTTCTGATCCCTTTCCTCCTCCCGTCACGCAACGTTAGCCATCCGGCTAGCTGGCGCGCGGCGCCGCATCACGTTGAAATAACAACCCTGCTCGAGCTTTTGCCAGCGCTCGCGCCGCGACGTTGCGGCGCATTGCGAGGCGGAATTTTGATTACTGGTTTAGTTGTGTAATCGTGTGTACGCTAGGAGGAACGATGTATGAACAGCGCCGAGGTCATCAAACTGATCCAAGCCAATGTTTGGCGAGTCGTCCGAATATCGGGCAGCCACCATCATTTCCGGCACGCGGAAAGGTGAAGTCTCGTCACCATTCCGCATCCGAAAAAGGATCTGCCGCCCGGCACCCTGAACAGCATACTGAAACAGGCGGGGCTCAAATGAAGCATCTGATCTTTCCGATCGCAATCGAACCCGGAGACGGCAAGCACGCATTCGGCGTGGTCGTACCCGACATCCCGGGCTGTTTCACCGCGGGCGACACGATCGAGGAAGCCTATACAAACGCGCGCGAAGCGATCGAATCACATCTCGAAACCCTGTTCGACGAAGGTCTGCCGTTGCCCGAGCCGCTCACGCTCGGCGAGCATCAGCGCAATCCGGAGTTCGCGGGTTTTATCTGGGGTTTCGTCACGACGCGCAACGTTCCGGCGCTGCGCCGCGCGATCCGTATCAACATCTCGCTGCCCGAAGTGCTGGTGCAGGAAATCGACTCGTACGCGCAGGCGCGCGGCCTGTCGCGCTCGGCATTTCTCGCGTTGGCCGCCGAACGCGAAATGGCTCGCGCGTGAAAGGCCGCGCGGCAGGCGCGCGCGTTGCACCGAGGGCCCGCGGTCTATGTTCGAACGGTTGCGAGGCGGGTTAAGGGTGGCGGTTAAGGGCGGCGGATTAAGGGTGGATAGGCGCGCGGCTTGAAAAGCGCGGCTTGAAAGCAACGGCTGAAACCGGCGGATCGCTGAAGATGCGGCGGGCGCGCCGCCGGCAAGACTTCAGCTGGCTTCGGCATTCGCCCAGGCCATTTCCTGCAGCCGCGTGCGCAGCCGCGCTACTGCCTGGCTGTGCAGCTGGCACACGCGCGATTCGCTGACTTCCATCACCGCGCCGATCTCGCGCAGATTCATCCCGCGCTCGTAGTACAGCGACATCAGCAGCTTTTCGCGTTCCGGCAAACGGTCGATCGCTTCGACCAGCGCCGAGCGCAGGCTGTCGTCGAGCAGTGCGGAGAGCGGGTCCGAATGGTCGACGCAGTAGCGGTCCAGAAACGGTTCGTCGTCGGCGGAACGGTCGAAGTCTTCGTAGTAGATCAGCTGGCTGCCGTGCAGGTCCTGCAGCATCGATTGATATTCGTCGAGCGGCATCTGCAGATGCTCGGCGATCTCGGTCTCGCTCGCCGAGCGGCCGAGGTTCTGTTCGACCTTGTGCACCGCCGTCTCCACTTCGCGCGACGTGCGCCGCAAGCTGCGCGGCAACCAGTCGTTGCTGCGCAGCTCGTCGAGCATCGCGCCGCGAATGCGCTGGCTGGCATAGGTCTCGAACTGCGCGCCCTGGTCTTCCTTGTAGCGGCCGGCGGCATCCAGCAAGCCGATCATGCCGGCCTGGATCAGATCGTCGAGATCGACGCTCGCCGGCATTTTCGCGACAAGCTGCAAGCCGAGACGGCGTACGAGCGGTGCGTACTTCGTCAGAACTTCAGCCTGAGAAATCTTTCCCTGAGCGTTATACATCGTGCTCCCCTTGTCCCCGTGCGCCTGTTAAGCGTGCTGCGCGGACGGTTGGTCGGCGTGGTGCGCCGCTGTAACTGCCGCGTTCGCCCGCCTGGGCGTTTGCGGCGACATCGCTGGCCGGATCGGCCAGTACTGCAATTCGGCGGCGAGATGGCGCAAGTCGCGCGCGGCCGGCGTCGATGGGAACGCATCGACCACGCAGCGCGACAATTCCTCCGCCCGCGCGATGCGCAGATCGGCCGCGATGCAGCCAGCGTCCTCGAGCGCCACCGTCAGATAGCGGCCGGCCACGCCGGCCAGATTCGCGAACGCGGCGTGCGCGTCGTTCGGGCTGTGCACGTGATTCGCCAGCACACGGAACTGCGCGATCGCATGCGCGTAGTGCAAACGTTTAATGCACGCATACGCGTCGGTGATCGCCTGGGCCGACACGCGCGTGACGATCATCACGTCGTGCGTCTGCTTCGCGAATTCCGACAGATGCCCTTGCGCGTCCAGTTGCGCGTCGATCAGCACGATGTCGGCCGAACCGCCGAGCAGCACGCCGAACTCGGCCGCCGTGTGGCCTTCGCGGTTGTTGCGCGACGCGGCCAGCACCGAGAAGCCGAGCGCGTGCCGCGCGGCCGCGAAATCGACCGGGATCTCGCCGCGCATCACCGCCGCGAAATTGCCCGCGCCGCGCAAGCCGCCGAGCATCGCGCTCACCGACTTCTCGCCGACGCATTCGTCGACCACGAGCACGTCCTTGCCCTGCTGCGCGAGCGCCGCGGCGAGATTGACGACGACCGTCGTGCTGCCCACGCCGAGCGATGCGCCCGCCACCGCGAGCACGCGCGCGCCGCCGCGCGCAAGCATCCGCCGCAGTCCCTCCGCCTGATCCGAGACGAGCTTATCCAAAGCGAACCTCGTGCAGCTCGGCCGTCGAACGTGCGGACAGCGAGGACAGCAACGCGGGGATGTCATCGTCCTGCGGCACGAATGGCGAGTGATCGCGCGGTATGCAGAAGGTGCTTTTGATCAGGAATTTCTTCGTCGCGACGTACAGGTTTTCCGGCACCTTCTGGCCGGTCGATACGTAGTGAATCGGCAGCTTGTAACGGATCACCGCATCGAGCACGCCGCCCAGGTTGGTCGCTTCGTCGAGCTTGGTCAGGATGCAGCCGGCGAGCGGCTGCTGATCCGGCGCGCGCTGGTACGCCTGCACGACTTCGTTGAGCGTGTCGCCGTGGCCCGTCGCATTGAGCAGCAACAGGCGCTGCACCGGCTGGCCCGCGCGGCACAGCATCGCGATCTGTTCGGATACGAGGCGGTCGCGCTGGCTCATGCCGATCGTGTCGATCAGCACGATGTGCTTGTTGCGCAGCTCGGAGAGCGCGAGTTGCAGGTCGGCGCTGTCCTTCACCGCGTGTACCGACACACCGAGAATCTTGCCGAAGATGCGCAGTTGTTCGTGGCCGCCGATGCGGTAGCTGTCGGTCGTCAGCAGCGCGACCTTGCTCGCGCCGAAGCGCATCACGCAGCGCGCGGCGAGCTTCGCGGTGGTGGTGGTCTTGCCGACGCCGGTCGGGCCCATCAGCGCGAACACGCCGCCGCGCTCCATCAGCGCGTCTTCGTTTTCCATCACCGGCAGGTTCGATTCGAGCACCGAGCGGACCCAGTCCATGCCGCCGTCCATCGTGTCGAGGTCCTCGGGCAGGTTGTCGACCATCATCTGCACGAGCTGCGCGGAAAAGCCGGCCGCGAACAGATGCTTGGTGAGCGCGGCGCGCGCCGGGTTGCGGCGCTGGCGCTCGCCCCACAGCAGACCCGCGAAGTGTTCTTCCATCATCCCGCGCATCGACGACAACTCGTTCATCACGGTGTCCTTGACGACCTGCTCCATGCGCGTCTTGATCGCCTCGGCGACGGCGGCCGGCGTGCGGCTTTCGTCGGCCCCCGCCTGCTCCGGCGCGAGCCGCTGCACGGTGCGGCGCGCGGCGACTTCGGCGGCTTCGCGCGCCCAGTCGGGCGTGTCGATGACCGGCGGGATGGAGGTCGAGCGCGTGGCCTGCTCGTTCGCGTCGACCGCAATGCCGAGGCCCTTTGCGCTCGCGATAGCGGGTGTCATCGCGGCCGGGCGCGCGCTGTATTCGCCGCCCTGCTGCTGCTCGGCGGCGATCCGGCGGGCGTGATCGATCAGCCACGGATTCGATTCGGCCATCGTGCGCGGCGCGCGGATTTCGCTGCCGGTAGCCGGCGTCGGCACCGGTACGCCGGCTGCCTTCAGCAGATCCGCGCGAATGTCCTCCGACAGACGGTCGGCCGCCGCGCGGGCGCTGGAGCCGGCAGGCGCGGCGGGTGCATTGAAACTGTTGAGGACGTTCGACGACGGCTGGCTCGCGGCGGATGCTTTGCCCGTTGCAGCGTCGAGCGGATGGTTCGGCGACGTGGCCGACGGCGTGGAGGCCTGCGCGGAGGCCGCAGCAAACGCCCCGGCGGACGGCGTCGGGTAGTCAGCCGGATTCGCGCTGGGCATTACATTCGCGGCTTCGCTGACCGCCGCGCTCAGCGACGTCCGGATAGACGGACCGGCGGCCGCACCGGCAGAAGCATTGACGCCGGCATTAACGCCAGCACTAACGCCCGCATTCGCGCCCGCGCTCAGCGGCGAATTCGGCGACGCCCCCATCGGCAGCGCTTCCGCGCCCGCCTCCGGGCTCGCGCCGAACACCGACGAAAACACGTCGGGCATCCCATTCGCATACGGATTCGCCGCTGCCCCCGGCAGCGCGCGCGGCGCGCCGAACGATGCGGCGCCGGCGCTCGGTCCCGTCAGCGCCGCCCGCGCACCGCCACGCGCCTTCGGCGTGATCGCGGCGAGTTCGCTATCGGCGAGCGCGACGATTTCGACGCTGCCATCATTCATCGTCCGGTTCGACAGCACGACCGCATCGGGGCCGAGTGCTTCGCGAACGAGACGCAGCGCGTCGCGACTGTTGGCACCGACAAATTTACGAATGTTCAAGGCGAATCCCCGATGAGGTAGACGGACTGACGGACCGGCGATATACCGCTTCCCACTGAAAGCAATTATTCCGAAAGGCGTCGGGCAACGATCGATTGATAAAGACCGTTAAAGGCGGGCTATTCGCACGATGGACACATCGCCGGCATATCGCGCGGGCGGGTCGTGGCGGGTGTTTTCCCTGATCTGAACAGCGGTGCGGGAGCGCGAACGGCACGCGGGCAAACGCGCACGCGCACGACCCGCACCCACCGCGCGCCGTCAGCCGTTCGCGCCGATCACATTCACGACCTTGACGTTGCGCGTCTCGGGCACTTCCGCGTACGACAGCACCTTCAACTGCGGCAGGCTGCGGCGCAGGAAGCGCGCGAGCATCGGCCGTAACGCATGCTGCACGAGCAGCACCGGCGCGAGGCCGAGGTTCTGCTGACGCAGCATCGCCTTCTGGGTTTCGGCGAGCAGCGTATTGGCGAGACCCGGTTCGAGGCCCGGATTCGGCCCGGTCGACAACGCCTGCGACAGCACCCGTTCGAGGTTCGCGTCGAGCCCCATCACCTGCATGTCACCGGTGCCCGGGAACCACTGCTGCGTGATCGCGCGGCCGAGCGCAAGGCGCACCGCGGCGGTGAGTTCATGCGCGTCGGAGATCTTCGCCGCGTGCTCGGCGAGCGCCTCGAGGATCGTGCGCATGTCGCGGATCGGCACGCCTTCTTCCAGCAGGTTCTGCAGTACCTTCTGCAACGTGTTGAGCGGCAGCGTCTTCGGCACCAGATCGTCGACGAGCGACGGCGTGTCCTTCTGCATCCGCTCGATCAGCGCCTGTACCTCGCGGCGGCCGAGCAGCTCCGACGCATGCGTGACGACTAGGTGATTCAGGTGCGTCGCGACCACCGTGCTCGAATCGACGACCGTATAGCCGTACACCTGCGCCTGTTCGCGCAGATTCGTATCGATCCAGATGGCGGGCAGGCCGAACGCCGGATCGGTGGTCGGCGTGCCGGGCAGCGCGGCCGACACCTGGCCCGGATTGATCGCGAGCCACTGGCCCGGATACGCTTCGCCCGAACCGACTTCGACGCCCTTCAGCGCGATGCTGTAGCCGTTCGGCCGCAATTCGAGGTTGTCGCGAATATGGATGACCGGCGGCAGGAAGCCGATTTCCTGCGCGAACTTCTTGCGGATGCTCTTGATCCGCTTCAGCAGCTCGCCGTCCGAGTTCTTGTCGACCAGCGGAATCAGCCGGTAGCCGACTTCGAGGCCGAGCGTGTCGATCATCGTCACATCGTCCCAACTGGCTTCGGTGTTTTCGGCCGGCGTCATCGCGGCAGGCACGACATCGGCCAGCGCGGTGGTGGTCTTCGCCTGTTCGGCGCGCTTTTTCATCGTGCGGCCCAGATGAATCAGGCCGCCGCCGAGAATCAGAAACGCGAAGTGCGGCATGTTCGGGATCAGCCCGAGCAGCGCGAGAATCGTGCCGGTGATCATCAGCACGCGCGGATTCGTGAACAGCTGGCCGGTCAGTTGGGTGCCGATGTCCTCGTCGGTCGCGACGCGCGACACGATCACACCGGCCGCCGTCGAAATCACCAGCGACGGAATCTGCGCGACGAGGCCGTCGCCGATCGTGAGCAGCGTGTAGTTCTTGCCAGCGGCCGCGAAACTCATGTCGTGCTGGATCATCCCGACGATCAGCCCGCCGATGATATTGATCACCATGATCAGCAGACCGGCCACCGCGTCGCCGCGCACGAACTTGCTCGCGCCGTCCATCGAGCCGTAGAACTCGGCTTCCTGCGCGACCTCCGAGCGGCGCTTGCGGGCCTGCTCCTCGTTGATCAGGCCGGCGTTCAGATCGGCGTCGATCGCCATCTGCTTGCCGGGCATCGCGTCGAGCGTGAAGCGCGCGGACACTTCGGCGATCCGCCCCGCGCCCTTCGTGATCACCATGAAGTTGATCACCATCAGGATCACGAACACGACGATACCGACCGCGAAGTTGCCGCCGACGAGGAAGTGTCCGAACGACTCGATCACCTGGCCGGCCGCGTCGGGACCGGTGTGGCCTTCGAGCAGCACGATCCGGGTCGACGCGACGTTCAGCGACAGCCGCAGCAGCGTCGAGAACAGCAGCACGCTCGGGAACGCCGCGAAATCGAGCGGCTTCATCGTGTACATGCTGACGAGCAGCACCATCACCGACAGCGCGATGTTGAACGTGAACAGCAGATCCAGCAGGAACGGCGGCAACGGCAGGATCATCATGCCGAGGATCATGCAGATCAGCACCGGCCCGGCGAGCGCGCGCAGGTTGGTGCCGCTCAGCGCCTCCGGCCGTCGGGCGAGAAAACCGGCGCGAACGTTCATGCGGAGACTCCGTTGGTGTCGTCGCCGGCGTCGCTAGCCGGGTTCAGCGCTTCGTCGGCTTCCTCGGCGGCGTCCCGCTCCGACACGGCGCCCTTGTCGAGCTCGGGCGGCACGTCGAGATCGGTTGGCGCCATCGGCACCGCGCCGCCTTCGCTCCTGAAGCGCCGCAGCTGATAGACCCATGCGAGCACTTCGGCGACCGCGCCATAGAGCGGCCCCGGAATCTCGCGATTCAGTTCGACGTTGTGATAAAGCGCGCGCGCGAGCGGCGGCGCTTCGAGCAGCGGCACGTTGTTTTCGACCGCGAGTTCGCGAATCCGCGCGGCAACGAGGTTCACGCCCTTCGCGATCACCTTCGGCGCGCGCATCTCGCCGTCCGTGTATTGCAGCGCGACCGCGAAATGCGTCGGGTTCGTGACCACCACGTCGGCCTTCGGCACCTGCGCCATCATGCGGCGCCGCGCGATCGCGCGCTGCTGCTGGCGAATCTTGCCCTTGATATGCGGATCGCCTTCGTTTTCGCGATGCTCGCGCTTCACTTCTTCCTTGGTCATGCGCAGCTTCTTGTGGAACGACCAGATCTGGTACGGCACGTCGAGCCCGGCGACGAGGAACATGCCGGCCACCGTCATGCCGCAGCACACGCCGATCAGATGCACGGAATTCGCGAGCGCGAGATTGAGCGGCTGGGTGGCGAGCGCAAGGATCTCCTCACGGCGATTCCACACTGCATTGCCGCCGATCAGCCCCACCACGAGCGTCTTCGCGAGCGACATGCCGAGCTGGATCGGCCCGTTGATCGAAAACATCCGGCCGAGCCCGGTGATCGGATTGAGCCGGTCGAATTTGGGCTCGAGCGCCTTGGCCGACAACTGCCAGCCGCCGAGCGCGAGCGGCGCGAACAGCGCGGCGCCCCCGAGCATCGCGAGAATCGGCAGCAGCACGTAGAGGCCTTCGCGCGCGGCGGCGCCCGCGCCGATCAGCATGTGGCTCGTATCGAAGGTGCTCTCGTGATTGAACATCAGCGACGCGCGCATCATGTCCTGCAGGCGCACGCCGATCTGGCCGGACATCGCCCAGGTGCCATAGAAGCCCGCTGCGAGCAGCGTGAAGGTCGACAGCTCCCGCGAACGCACGATCTGCCCTTCCTCGCGCGCCTTCTGCAGGCGCCGGGGAGTGGCGGCTTCGGTTTTATCGAGGTCGCTGTCCTCTGCCACAAAGCTCTCCAGTCGGCCGAGGCACCGCGCCTCTTTCCAGTGACAGCGATTATTCCCGCTCGACGCAAGTGCCGATCGACGGATAAGGGCGGAGAAACGGGGGTATTTCGACGGATCGCGCAGCGGGCTTGCGCGGGTTGCGAGCCCGCCGCGCGATCGGCTCGATGCGGCGGCTAGAAGCCGACGTAGGGGGGGGCGGCGCCGGTCGCGAAGCCGTAATACACGTGGCGGCCGTAGAAGAACGGCAGGCCGAGGTCGAAGCTGGTGTTGCCGCCGATCTGGCCGCCGAGGTCGTTGAACGCGAAATTGCCGGCGTTGCTGAACAGCGTTTGCGCATTGGCGATGCCGATATTCACCGCAACGGTAGTCTTGTTCATCCCAACCAGCGTGACCGCGCGGGTTTGCGACGTCGACGGGCAGTAAAAGCCGTTGAACTCGCTGCCGCACGCGGTGAGCGTGCTATCGGCGAAGAAATAGCCGTTCGAGCCCGAATCGAGAAACGCCTGCACCGTCGCGCCGTTGAACGTGCTGTTGTTCAGGTTGCCGAAGCCATCGGTCGTGAACATCTGCGACGCGGCGAGCCCGTTGTTCGATTGGGTGCCGATGCCGAATACCAGCGTGCCGTTCGCCGAAGCCGCGCCGGCGTTGGGTATCGGCGGCATCTGCACGATCAGGCCGTTGTTGTCAGCCGTGAAGTTCGCGACCGGGTTGGCGACCTGCTGGGCGAGCGGCACCGCGGTGCGCGCGCACGACGTGCCCGTGCATTGGAAGTAGTTGCTGAAGCTCGCCGCCATCTTGGCATCGACGCAGGTCGCGCCGCAATCGGTGGGCGCGGTGCCGACGCCGAGAATGCCGTTCGCGCCGAGATCGCCGACGGTGTTTTCCGCGGGGCCGCTGCCGCAGCCGGTGGTGGGTGTCGCACCCGCCGACATATCGCCGATGATCTGCACCGGGATCGCGCTCTTCGTCGTTTCGCCGGCCATGACGACCGTCGCACTGCGCACCGCCCCCCACGTGAAGCCGTCGGCGAAGCCCGCACACTCGGCGAGCGGCGTCGTGCCATTCACGCTGACAGGCGTCAGCGTTTTCAGGAACGCCGGATCGAGCACCGAACTCACCACCCGCAGCCCGAACGAGCCGGTATCGAGCTGAATGTTATTGATCGTCTGGCAGTTGGTGGTCGAGCCCGGCGCGCAGATTCTCACGCTAACGGACGGAATATTGACGACCCCGCTCGCGCCCGAGTTGACCGTGATCGGCACCGTATTGGCGGCGCTCGACGCGATCGGCTGCTGGGTTGGGCTGGCGGGCAGCGAGCCCGTATTCACCGAGTTCGGCGCGTTGCTGCCGGAACCGGAACCGGAATTGGAACTGGAATTGTCGCCGCCTCCGCCGCCGCAGCCGACGAGGGCCGCCGTCAGCAGCACGGCAAACACGGCCTGCAGCCAGCCTGTGAGTTTCGCGCTCATGCGCATGGTTCGCATCGTCGTCCTCGCCATTACTGGATCACTGGATGTCGGCGCCGCTGACGCCGGCCGGCAATGCCGACGGCAGCCATGCGACGCCGCTGAACGCGCCCATATGGCCGCCCGAGCGCACCACGAGGCCGCTCTGATCGACGCTGACCGGGCCGCGCGTATTGCCGCGCGCCGCGCGCACCGTCTTCACGCCGGCAACGTATTGCGGGAAATAACTGCCGAGCAGATCGCTCAGATCGGGCATCTGCGGACCATGCCACGCAATGCCGAACACCGCGCCGTCGGCGCCGAGATATTCGCGGACCACCGTGCCGTTGCCGAGCGTGGTCTCGCGTACCGTGTAGGGGGAGGCCGACGAAGAGGCCGACGAAGAGGCGGAGGACGCCGCCGAAGCCGCGCCGGACGCGGAGCGCATCACGCTCTGCGCCGCGCCGCCCGCCGGCTGCACCACGCGGGAGGTGACCGAAGCGTCCGCCGGTGGTGTCATCGGCGCGCCGCCCAGTGCGGCGTGGGCGGACTGCGAGGCTGCGAGCGCCCATAATGAACATGGCAAGACCAGCGCCGCGGTTTTGCCGGCGCGACGTACGCAACTCCACATGACGATGCTCCTCGCAAGCCGCAACCCGGTTCGCCTGTCGTGTGAACCGGGCTGCCAGTAGGCTGATGATACGGCACCGCCGCGGCCGCGAGCGCCGGGGTGTCCGGCGCGATGCGTCCGCACGGCGCTGCAATGGCGGGCGCCGTACCGCTTTGGTCTCGTAGTATGCCTGTGGATCGCGTCAGTTAGCAGCGGCGGCGGCGGTGCGGACGGCTTGGCGTCTATTACTGCCGGGAAACTGTCCGGAATGTGCGTGCCGGCCGAGCCGCGGGCGCGCGGTCGGCGCCGCCGGCGGGAAAAAAGACGGCATCGAAAGGAAGATCATCGAACGGGCGGTAAAAAAGACCGCCGCGCCGAACCGCCGCAGAACGGAAACGGCCCGGCACGAACGCCGGAGCGCGTCAGAAGCCGAGACTCGCGAGCAGATCGTCGACCTGCGACTGATCCTGCACCACGTCCGTCTTGCCTTCCGGATCGATCTGCGGGCCGTTCAGCAGATGCTCGGGGCTGCCGGTCGGCGACAATGCTTCGGCCTTCAGCGCCGCCGCGTTGGCCGCGAACTGCTCGCGCCGCTCGAGCGCAATGTTCTCGACCAGCACGCCGAGCAGTTGCTGCTCGATCAGATAGACGACATCGGTGATCTTCTTGATCACCTGGCCGGTCAGATCCTGGAAATCCTGCGCGAGCATGATCTCCATCAGTTGCGCGTTGGTCGCGCTGGTCGCCTCGGGCACGCCGCGCAGGAACGTGCGCGTATCGTTCATCAGCGCGCGCACTTCCTCGCGCTCGATCGGCGACGCGTACCACTGCTCCCAGCGCGCGTCGAGCTCGGCCGCGTCCTTCTGCAATTGCTCCTGTACCGGCTTGGCGATATCGATCGCCGACAGCACGCGCTCGGCGGCCTGCTCGGTCATGTTGGCGATGTACTTCAGACGATCGCGCGCATCGGGCACGGCTTCCGCCGCGCGCTCGACATGCTTGTCGAGCCCGAGCTCGCGCATCGAATCGCGCAACGTGCGCGTCAGTTGTCCGATGCGGGCGAGAATGCGGTCCGACGTGAAGTCGATGCTCTCGCTGGCCGCGTCGGCGCCAGGCGTTTGGGTCGGCGCAGTCACGTCAGCTCCCGGCTTTCGCCATCTTCTCGAGGATCTTGTTGAGCTTCTCGTCGAGTGTCGCGGCCGTGAACGGCTTGACGACGTATCCGCTCGCGCCGGCCTGCGCCGCCGCGATGATGTTTTCCTTCTTCGACTCGGCCGTCACCATCAGCACCGGCAGATGCGTGAGGGTCGCGTCGGCGCGAATTTCCTTGAGCATCGCGAGACCGTCGAGGTTCGGCATGTTCCAGTCCGAGATCACGAAGTCGTAGCTGCCGCCGCGCAGACGCGCGAGACCGGCCTGGCCGTCTTCGGCTTCGTCGACGTTCGAGTAGCCCAGCTCCTTCAGCAGGTTGCGGACGATCCGGCGCATCGTCGGAAAATCGTCCACCACCAGAATCTTCATTCCCTTATCCATTTGTTTCCCTTTGCTTGATCCATAGGCGGCCTGCGGCCGCTTCAATCTGCCCGGCCCGCATCATACCCGCTGAACACGATCGCCCATCACCGACAAGCGCGCCATCACACGGCGGCTCATTTCCGGCAGCGCGGCGATTTCGTCGGCGGCACCGAGCGCGATCGCCTCGCGCGGCATCCCGAATACGATGCAGCTCGCTTCGTCCTGCGCCAGCGTGTATGCACCGGCCTTCTTCATTTCCAGCAACCCGGCCGCGCCGTCGCGCCCCATGCCGGTCAGAATCACGCCGACCGCGTTCTTGCCCGCATGCTGCGCGGCCGAGCGGAACAGCACGTCGACCGACGGACGATGCCGGTTCACCGGCGGGTCGTCGGACAGGTGCGCAATATAGTTCGCGCCGCTCCTCGCGAGCAACAGGTGCGCGTGGCCCGGCGCGATATACGCGTGACCCGGCAGCACGCGCTCGCCGTGCTCCGCTTCTTTAACGGTAATCCGGCACAAACCATTGAGGCGTTGCGCGAAAGATTTCGTAAAGCCGGGCGGCATGTGCTGCGCGATCAGCACCGCGGGCGCATCCGGCGGCAACGGCACCAGCACTTCGCGGATCGCCTCGGTACCGCCGGTCGATGCGCCGACGATGATCAGCTTCTCGGTACTCAGCAGCGGATTGTTGAAAAGCGGCGCGGCGCCGACCGGCGCGTGCGCGGCGGGCGTGGCCGCATGCTGCGCGGGTGCGGCCTGGCGCACGCGCGCGCGGGCCGCCGCGCGAATCTTGTCGGCGAGCTTTTCCGAATACTCGAGCATGCCGTCGCGAATCCCGACCTTCGGCTTGGTCACGAAATCGACCGCGCCGAGTTCGAGCGCGCGCAGCGTGATTTCGTTGCCGCGCTCGGTCAGCGACGACACCATCACGACCGGCATCGGCCGCAGGCGCATCAGCTTTTCCAGGAAGTCGAGGCCGTCCATGCGCGGCATTTCGACGTCGAGCGTCAACACGTCCGGGTTGTGCTGCTTGATGAGTTCGCGCGCGACCAGCGGGTCGGGCGCGGTCGCGACCACCGTCATGTCCGGCTGGCCGTTGATGATTTCGGTCATCAGGCTGCGGATCAGCGCCGAATCGTCGACGCACAGTACCTTGATCTTTTGCACGGCGCTCACGCCTCCTCTGTGGTTCTGGCGTTGTTGGAGTTATTCGGGCGCGGGCTCGCGCCGAACAGTTCGATTCTCGGCCGCGCGGCGGCCGGCGTCGCGAACAGTTCGATCCGCTTGCGCGCCGCCGCGAGCCGCTCGGCGCGCGCTTCGGCGCTTTGCCGCACGAGCGCCTGTTCGCGCTCGGCCACGCCCGCTTCCTGCTGCAAGCGCAATTTCTTCACCATCACCTGGCCGGTGCGCGGCATGAAAGCGACCTTGCGCGGATGCGAGCCCTGCAAATCTTCGGCGACGATGCGGATTTTCTCGGTGGCCAGATAGCGGCGCACGAACGCGGAATTGCGATCGCCGATGTTCATCGTCGTCATGCCGGCGAGCACCGCGCCGCCGCCGAATACCTTGGCTTCGAAACGCTCGCGCCGGCCGCCGGCCTTGATCAGTTCGTTGATCAGCACTTCCATCGCGTACGCGCCGTAGCGCATCGAGTCGGACGCGGCCTGGCCGACGTCCGCGCCGTCGTCGGGCAGCATGAAGTGATTCATCCCGCCGATGCCGGCGGTGCGGTCCTGAATACAGGCCGCGACGCACGAGCCGAGCACCGTGACGAGCACCATGTCCTCGCTCGTCGTGTAGAACTCGTTGGGCAACAGCTTCACGCCGGGGCGCTGGAAGTGGTTGTCGTAGTAGAGATTGGAAGCGATCGGCAACGCGCTGCTCATGCTGTCACCCCGCTCGCCGCGTGCTGCGTGGCGGCACCGTGCGCGGCGCCACGCGAGCCCGCATCGCGCGTCAGTTCATAGACGGTCTGGCCGCGCAGCCGGAATGCCTGGGTCACGTAGGTGAAGTTCTCCGAGTGACCGGCGAACAGCAAGCCGCCCGATTTCATCAGCGGTTCGAAGCGCGAGAGCACCTGCCCCTGGGTCGGCTTGTCGAAATAGATCATCACGTTGCGGCAGAAAATCGCGTCGAACTGCGAGCGCAGCTGGTAATCGCGATCGGTCAGGTTCAACTGTTCGAAGCGCACGAGCGCGCGCACTTCGGGCCGCACCTTGACCATTCCCGCGTGCGCGCCGGTGCCCTTCAGGAAGAAACGCTTGAGCCGCTCGGGCGATAGCTGCTTGACCTGGTCGAACTGATAGACACCCGCTTCGGCTTTCGCGAGCACCTGGGTGTCGATATCGGTCGCGAGCACCGATGCCTGGCGCGCGCCGCTTTCGCCGAGCGCTTCGATCAGCGTCATCGCGATCGAATACGGCTCTTCGCCGGTCGAAGCCGCCGAGCACCACACCGATACCGGCTGCGCGCGGCGCTTGACGAACTCGGCGAGGATCGGGAAGTGATGGGCTTCGCGGAAAAAAGCGGTGAGGTTGGTGGTCAGCGCATTCGTGAACGCTTCCCACTCGGCCGGATCGTTTTCCGCTTCCAGCAGATCGAGATACTGGCGGAACGTATCGAGACCGCGTGCGCGCAGGCGGCGCGCAAGACGGCTGTACGCCATGTCGCGCTTGTGGTCCGACAGCGAAATGCCCGCCGCGCGATGGATCAGATCGCGAATACGGGCGAAATCCGCCGACGTGAATTCGAAATCGCGTCCGGTTTCGGCGGTTCGGGCCGGTTCGGTCCGCTCGGGTATCGCCCGTGCGGGGCGTTGCTGTGCGCGCGTTGCCGTCATGAAAATTCCTGTCTGCGGTAGCTGCCATCACGCTTGCTGCCCGGCCCGTGTGCCCGGCAGGAAGGAATCGTCGTCGCGGGGCCGCACCCGCCCGCGCGTTTCATCGGCATGCGGCCAGCCGGCAGCATGCGCTCGCCGCGTACTCCGGTGCTTCGCCCGTGCGCGGGCGCAATGCCGATTGACCGCATGTCGTTACACCATCGCCTAAAAGGTTTCCCAGTCCGCGTCCGAGCCTGCCGTTGCCGTGCCCGCGCTAGCCGGACGCGCGGACGGCTTCGGCTTCAGCGCCGGTTCGACGCGTGCCGCCGCATCCTGTGCCGGCTGCACGGTGCTTGCCGTCTGCGCGGCATTGGGCACGCCGGCTGCGCTCGCTGCGCTCGTCACGTTTGCCGGTCGCGGCGCGGCCTTCTGGAACTGCGCGCTCCTCGTCGCGCCGACCGGCGCAGCCGTCTGCGCACGCGCTGCCGCGGCGCCCGCGGCCACCGCGTGACGCGCCGCGCCGCCGGCCACCTTCCAGCCGCTCAGCACCGCCTGCAACTGGTGCGTCTGGTCTTCGAGCGAAGCCGCCGCGGCGGTCGCCTGCTCGACCAGCGCGGCGTTCTGCTGCGTGACCGAATCCATCTGCACGACCGCGCGATTGACCTGCTCGATGCCGCCGGACTGCTCTTCGGACGCCGCGCTGATCTCGCCCATGATGTCGGTCACGCGGCGCACCGCCTGCACGATCTCGTCCATCGTCGTGCCGGCGCGGCCGACCAGTTCCGAGCCGCTGTGGACCTTGTCGGCCGAATCGCCGATCAGCTCCTTGATCTCTTTCGCCGCGCTCGCGCTGCGCTGCGCGAGGCTGCGCACCTCGCCGGCGACCACCGCGAAGCCGCGCCCCTGTTCGCCCGCGCGCGCGGCTTCGACCGCCGCGTTCAGCGCGAGGATGTTGGTCTGGAACGCGATACCCTCGATCACGCCGATGATGTCGACGACCTTGTTCGAGCTGGTCGCGATTTCCTGCATCGTCGTGACGACCTGGCTCACCACATCGCCGCCGCGAGTCGCGATGTCCGACGCGTTGACCGCGAGCTGGCTCGCCTGACGCGCGTTCTCCGCGTTCTGCTTCACGGTGCTGGTCAGTTGATCCATGCTCGACGCGGTTTGCTGCAGCGACGCGGCCTGCTGTTCGGTGCGCTGCGACAGATCGGTATTGCCCATCGAGATTTCGCGCGCACCGGTGTCGATCGACTCGGTGCTGCCGCGCACCGCCCGCACCATCGTCGCGAGGCTTTCCTGCATCCGCTTGATGCCGGCGAACAGGCGCCCGATTTCGTTGCCGCTGTACACCTCGACCGTCTCCGACAGATCGCCGGCGGCGATCCGCTCGAAGCACGCGGTCGCGTCGGCGAGCGGCTGCATGATGAGCCCGCGCAGCGCAAAGCGCAGGCCCGCCACCAGCAGCAGCGCGATCACGATCACCGTGACGATCGAGGTCATCATCAGCGATGCGTTGGACTGCGCGCCCGCCTGCTGATCGAGCACGCTCTTTTGCAGCGCGTCGACGAGCGCGGACGCGGCCGTGTCGTACGCGATGAACATCGGGCTGATCTTCGTGTCGGCGACCGCGTGGTACGCATCGAGATTGTTCGCGTTCAACGCCGCGAACTCGGCGTCGACGCCGTCGCGCATCAGCGACGTGCGTTTCGCGAGCACGTCGTCGAGCAGGCTCTGATCGACGCCATGCTTCGGCGCGTCGAGATACGCCTGCCAGCTCTGGTTGCCCTTCGCGAGCAGTTCCTGCGCGCGGTCGAGCACCTTCTTCGCTTCGTCCGCGTTGCCGGCGGCGCTCAGCGTGTTGAAGCGGTCGATCGCGAGACGCGAGCGCAGCAGGTACGACGACGCATCGTCGAGCGCATGAATCGCGACGAGCTCGCCGCGCGCGACGCGATCGAGCGAGCCGCTCGCGCGATTCAACGCGGTGAGCCCGAGCGCGCCGACCACCACGGTCAGCGCAACCAGAAGAATCCCCACCATCGTCAACGAGGTGCGGATCGACCATCTGCTCAGCATGCTGATGCTCCCTTTACCCGTTCGGCGTTATCCGCCAGTGCGACGCTCAAACGCCGACCGTCTCGATGAGCGCCATTTCCTGGCTGGTCATCAGTTTCTCGATGTCCATCAGGATCAGCATGCGGCCGTCGACGGTGCCGAGGCCCGTCAGATACTCGGTCGTCAGCGTCGCGCCGAATTCCGGCGCCGGCATGATCTGATCCATCGCGAGCGTCAGCACGTCGGACACGCCGTCCACCACCATGCCGACCACGCGATGCGCGACGTTCAGGATGATCACCACCGTCTGATGGTCGTATTCGACGCGGCCCAGGTGGAACTTGATGCGCATGTCGACGATCGGCACGATGATGCCGCGCAGGTTGATCACGCCCTTGATGAACTCGGGCGCATTGGCGATGCGCGTGACGTTGTCGTAGCCGCGGATTTCCTGCACTTTCAGGATATCGATCCCGTACTCTTCCGCGCCGAGCGTGAAGACGAGGAATTCCTGACCGCCGGCATCCGCCTGCTGTGCGTCGCGGCGACCGTTCGTTCCGCTCACGTTCGCGACGCTCGAATTGATGGTTTGGACTTCTGCCACGTTAGCCCCCAAACGGTTGGGATGAAATAAGTTGAATGTGTGTTGTCACGCAAGAGCCGTCACGCAGGAGCCGTCACGCCAGGCTCATCGCGCCGTGCCCATGCGCATGGCGCGACTCGCGGTTCAGCGCCGCCACGTCCACGATCAGCGCGACGCTGCCGTCGCCGAGAATGGTCGCCGCGGAAATGCCGTGCACCTTGCGATAGTTCGTTTCGAGATTCTTCACGACCACCTGCTGCTGGCCGACCAGTTCGTCGATCAGCATCGCGAAACGGCGCCCCTCGGTCTGCATGATCGTGACGATGCCTTGCGTGGGTTCCTGCTTCGCGTCCTGCACGTTGAACACCTCGTGCAGCGCGACGAGCGGCAGGTATTCGCCGCGCACGCGCACCACGCGCTCGCCGTTGGCGACCGTGTAGATGTCTTCGGCTCGCGGCTGCAGCGACTCCATCACGAAGTTCAGCGGCAGGATGAAGATCTCGTTGCCGACCTTCACCGACATGCCGTCGAGAATCGCCAGCGTGAGCGGCAACACGATCCGCGTGGTGCTGCCCTTGCCCGCGTGCGACGTGATCTCGACGTGTCCGCCCATCGACTGGATGTTGCGCTTGACCACATCCATGCCGACCCCGCGGCCCGACACGTCCGTGACCTGCTCGGCGGTCGAGAAGCCCGGCAGGAAGATCAGGTTCCAGACTTCCTCGTCGGTCATCGTTTCGCTGACCTGCATGCCCTGCCTGGCCGCCTTCGCGAGAATCTTGTCGCGGCGCAGGCCGGCGCCGTCGTCGCTGACCTCGATCACGATATTGCCGCCGTGATGCGCGGCCGACAGCACCAGCTGACCGGTCGAATCCTTGCCCGCCGCGCGCCGCGCCTCGACCGTTTCGATGCCGTGGTCGAGACTGTTGCGCACCAGGTGCGTCAGCGGATCGATGATCCGTTCGATGAGGCTCTTGTCGAGTTCGGTCGCCTGACCGAAGGTGACGAGTTCGACCTCCTTGCCGAGTTTCGCCGCGAGATCGCGCACGAGGCGCGGGAAGCGGCTGAACACGTAATCCATCGGCATCATGCGGATCGACATCACCGCTTCCTGCAGATCGCGCGCGTTGCGCTCGAGTTGCGCCATGCCGTTGAAGAGCCGGTCGTGCAGCGCCGGATCGAACGTGCTGGTGGTTTCCGCAAGCATCGCCTGCGTGATCACCAGTTCGCCGACCAGGTTGATCAGCTGATCGACCTTTTCGACGCCGACGCGAATCGAGCTGCCTTCGCCGGCCGCCGCGGCGGCGCCCGGCCGGGCCTTGCGATCCTGCTCGGCGGGCAGCTTTGCCGATGCCGGTTGAGCCGCGTCCGTTGGCGGGAGCGCAAGCGCGGTGTCGGCGACGCTCGCCGTGGTGGCCACACTGGCGGGTGCGGCGGTGTGGGCCACCGGGGCCGACGACGCCGCTGGCTCCGCCGGCGTGGCCGGTTGCGCGCGCGCCGCCCCGGCGGCGGGCGCGGCGTGTGCCGAGGGCGCCGGCGTCGGAACCGCAGCGTCGGGCGTTCCAGGTTCGCCCTGCTGCGCGTCGTCCACCGGCGCGATGCCGCGGCCGATCGAGATCTGACTTTCGTCGATCACGAAACAGCACACGGCGATGATGTCGTCGGAAGTGACGTCGGTCGAAAGCCACAGCATCAGATCGCTGCCGCTCTTGACCTGCCCGACGATATTGCCCAGGTTGCCCAGCTCTTCGGCAAGCAGTTGCTGGTCTTTCTCTCCCACGCCCCGTAGCGTAATTTTCAGATGAGGACCGTCGGCGTTGCCCTCGGCGCTCCCCGCGGCCGTTCCGGTCTGTGCCGGCTCGCCGCCCGTCCATTCACCCGCCACCTGCACCGCCTGTTCGACGACGTGCTCGGGCGGGGCACCGCCTGGTTGTTCGTGCGCGGCGAGCGCCGGCTGCGGCGCGGCGGCGCTCGCGGCAGGCGCCGCCGCTTCGGCCACGGCTTGCGCCGCCGCGGGTGCGGCCGGCACGCCGCCCATGCGGCTTTCCGCGTGCAACTGCTCGAGCTTCGCGCAGATCGCGCGCGCCACCGCCGCGTCCGGTTCGGCGCTCGCGCGGTAATCGGTGAGCTGGCCGGACAGCACGTCCTTGGTTTCGAGGAACGTGTCGATCATGTCCTTGCGCAGCACGAGTTCGTCGTTGCGCGCGCGATCGAGCAGCGACTCGAGAATGTGCGTCGTCTCGGTCAGCGCGGTGAAGCCGAACGTCGCGGCGCCGCCCTTGATCGAATGCGCGGCGCGGAAAATCGCCGCGAGGTCTTCGGGGTCCGGGTGGGCCACGTCGAGATTGAGCAGCAACTGCTCCATCTGCGCGAGCAGTTCATCCGCTTCGTCGAAAAACGTTTGATAGAACTGTGTGATGTCGAGTGTCATGCCTGGTTCACCGCGAAAGTTCCTGTGCTGGCGCGGCTATCGTATTGCCGCGTCGAGCGCTGTCTGTACTGTGTCCGTGCCGGGTCTGAAGATCGCTTACGCGGGGTCCGGTTCGGCCAGCGCCGCCACCAGTTCGGTCAGCATGTCCGGGTCGAGCGGCTTTTCGATCCAGCCGGTCGCGCCCGCCGCGCGCGCGGCCGCCTTGAACGGCTCGCCCGATTCCGTCGTCAGCACGAGGATCGGCGTGCGCTGGTACGCCGGATTGCCGCGCAACGCGGCGATCAGATCGAGCCCGGTCTTGCCCGGCATATGCTGGTCGGTCAGCACCAGGTCGAACGACATCGCGAGCGCGTTTTCGAGCCCTTCGTTGCCGTCCGCGGCGAGCGTGACCTCATAGCCGGCGCCTGTCAGCGTCGCGGCGAGAATCTGCCGCATCGATGCCGAATCGTCGATTGCCAGGATGTGCCTGATCATGAAAACCTCGCTGCGCTTGACTTCCGGGCTGCCCGGCGGCCGCGGTCTGTTACTGGGCCGCCGGCGCGGGCGCCGGCGGCGTCGGTGCAGCCGTCGCCGGCTGCGCAAGTTTTTGCAGCAGCGGCTTCGAGCCGGCTGCGTCGTCCGACAATGTCGTCGTCGTCGAGTCGTCGTGGTTGAGCGCTTCCTCGGACTTTTTATTCAGCACGATGATGCTGATGCGGCGGTTCTCCGGATCGAGCGGGTCTGCCTTGTTCAGGTTCTGCGTCGACGCGAGGCCCAGCACGCGCATCACCTTCGCCTCATCCATGCCGCCCGCGACCAGTTCGCGGCGCGACGCGTTCGCGCGGTCGGCGGACAGCTCCCAGTTGCTATAACCCTTGTCGCCGCCCGCATAGGGCACCGCGTCGGTGTGGCCCTGCACGATGATGCGATTCGGCACGTCGTTCAGCGTGTGGCCGATCTCGCGCAGGATGTCGCGCATGTACGGCTCGACGACGTCGCGCGCGGTCGCGAACATCGGCCGCTTCTGCGAGTCGACGATCTCGATGCGCAGGCCGGTCAGCGTCGAGTCGATACGGATCTGCTGCTTGAACTGACGCAGCACCGGGTTCGCCTCGATCGCGGCCATCAGCTTGACCTGCAGGTCGTGCAATCGCACCTGCTCCTGGCGTTCGAGCGCGCCTTGCAACTGCTTGACCGAGTCGTCGTTGTTGTGCGAAGTCGAGTGCTCGGCGCGGCTGCTGCTGCCGTCGGTCGAGCGGGTCACGCCCTGCGCGTCGGTCGAGATGTCGCGCCCGCCGCCTTTCAGAATGCTCGAATCCTCGGCGCTGCGATCGCCGCCCCATAGCGTGATCTTCAGCGGCTGGTTGAAGTAGTCGGCGATGCCGCGCAACTGCACGGTGGACGCCGAACTGAGCAGCCACATCAGCAGGAAGAACGCCATCATCGCGGTCATGAAGTCCGCGTAGGCGAGCTTCCACGCGCCGCCGTGATGGCCGGATTTCTTCGGCGAAGCGCGCTTGACAACGATTGCGCGGTCTTTGTCCTTGCTGCTCATCGGTCCGGTCCCGTCGCCTTCTTATTTCGCCTTGACGCGGCGCACGTGCTCTTCGAGCTCGGCGAACGACGGCCGCTCGGTCGAGAACAGCACCTTGCGGCCGAACTCGACGGCGATCGCCGGCGCGTAGCCGTTCAGGCTCGCGAGGATCGTCACCTTGATGCACTGGAACATCTTGGTCGACTCGGTCACGCGCTGTTCGGCGACGCTCGCGAGCGGGCTGATCAGTCCGTACGACAGCAGAATGCCGAGGAAGGTACCGACCAGCGCCTGCGCGATCATCTCGCCGAGCACCGCGGGCGGCTTGTCGGCCGAGGCCATCGTGTGCACCACGCCCATCACCGCGGCGACGATACCGAACGCGGGCATCGCGTCGCCGACCTTGGTCAGCGCATGCGCGGGCGCTTCGCCTTCCTGGTGGTGCGTCTCGATCTCCTCGTCCATCAGGCTTTCGATCTCGAACGCGTTCATGTTGCCGCCGACCATCAGACGCAGGTAGTCGGTCAGGAACTCGACGATGTGATGGTCGGCGAGAATCTTCGGGTACTGGGTGAAGATCGGGCTCTTCGACGGGTCGTCGATATCGGCTTCGAGCGTCAGCGTGCCTTCCTTGCGTGCTTTCGCCAGCAGCACATAAAGAAGCGCCATCAGCTCCATGTAGACGTCCTTGTTGTACTTCGCGCCCTTGAACAGCGTCGGGATGACGCGCAGTGTCGCCTTGATCGTCTTCATCCCGTTACCGAGAATGAACGCGCCGAGACCGGCGCCGGCGATCATCAGCACTTCAACGGGCTGCAGCAGCGCGCCGAGATGACCGCCTTCGAGCGCATAACCGCCGAAAACGGACAATATCGTCACGAGTGTTCCCACGAATATCAGCACTGCCGAGCCCTCATAAAAAGCGACGTTGACCGTCGTTAAACTGGTTTACGGCAACGGCGCGAAAAACTTTGGGGGGCAAACGCCGCCCGTTACTTCGGTGTAAGCCAAAGGGAATTCGCGCCCGCCGGGGGGCAGCGCTCGGAGTCAGATTGCGGCGAGGGGCGCGCGAGCGGCGGGGCGCGTGGCGTGGGCCGCCTTGCGGACTTAGTGGACGTCGCGAGGCTCGCGGGCTTCGCGGCTCGCGCCGGCCGCGCGGCCAGGCTGGCCGGCCGCTTGCGGCGCGCCGCGGGATTCGGCGGCCGGCCCCGGCAGCCGGGTTTGCGCGGCCCGCTTCGTCTTGCCCGCCCGCGACGGCGGCTGGCACAGCCCGCAGACGAATGCCTGCCGCGGATCGTGCGCGTGCGCGACGAAGTGCCCGCCGCAGCGGCGACAGGCGCTCGTCCGCAGCAGGCCGGAATCGAAGAAGCGCACGAGGGTCCACGCACGCGTCAGGCTGAGCACCGGCTCGTCGCCGTGCAACTGGACGTGCTCGAGATAGAGCCGGTAGCTCTTCACGATCGCCTCGATCGTGCGGCAGCCGCCGTAACCGGCGATGAAGCGGTAGATGTTGTAGAACAGCGATGAATGAAAGTTCGGCTGCCAGGTCGTGAACCAGTCGGTCGAAAACGGCAGCATGCCCTTGGGCGGCGACACCCCTTTCAGTTCCTTGTACAGCTTGATGAGGCGGTCGCGGGACAAACTGGTTTCCGCCTCCAGCAACTGCAGGCGCGCGCCCAATCCGATCAGTTCGATCGCAAGCGTGATGCCGCTGACTTCGAGTAGGACGCTCTTACCGGCCATCAGCCGATCTGCTCGACCGGCTGGCCCGCCATCAGGATCGCCGAATGCGCCTGCGCGACGACGCTTTGCTTGCCCTTGTCCGCGAGGGCCGACAGCACCGCGTGATCGTCGAAACGGAAGCGGCACAGCATCTGGTTGGACGCCGCGAGCTTGACGGTCTGCGCCAACGACAGGTTGGCGAGCACATCCGCCAGCTGGTCCGAAATGCCCATCCGGAACATGCCCATCGGCTTGTCTTCGCGCAACAGGCGCTGTGCGAGCAGCAGATAGGACAGGTTGACTTCTTTGATCTCATTGAGCATATCGCTCGTGCTCATGATTTCCCCCCGTACATATACGCGGCTGGTCAGGCCGCTTTTTGCTGAAACGTTTGCGAAACGCGCAGCATCAAGCAGAGCGCGTCGCTCGTTTCTGGTCTTGAAGCATTGTGTCTAAAGGGGGGGCTGCCGAAAATCGGAGAGACACCCTGGCATCCCGACGGATTAATCCGTCATTTGTGTAGGAATTTTTCCTACAGCCGACGCCACCGGAGATGTAAGAGCGGGCATCAAAACGATGCGTGGCGGGGTGCTCGCTATGCGCTTCAAGCCTATCCGCCGTGGCAATTTCCGGCGCCGGGGGGGTGAGGTGCCAGGCATTTTTTTGCCGCGCCTTGAAACGGTGCGAAACGATTATAAGAGCTTTCGGCTTTGGCACAATGCGGCTGCTTCGAGCCGGTTTTCCATTTTTTGGCGGTCCGGGCGCGGCGCTTGCTGTTGCGCGGTGGACTGTTGAGCGTTTGTTTAAAATGCCGGTCGGACGCTTGCCGCCTATTCGGATGGCTGTGTCCGAGCAGCTGTTACGGCGCGTGTTTCGCGCTGTAACAACATTAAGCGTTTGAAAAATGACTCGAATTGGCGTCGTCGATCCCGATAATGAACGCTAAGGGATTACCCGATGCAATTCCGAGCACCCCCGGGCGGCGGCTTACCGCGCCCAACCGTCCGTCAGGGATTCGCTCCACGCGCCGTTCGCGCGCCGCTGTGCGAAGCCCAAGTGAACAGGAGAATCCGCATGCGAATCGCACAAATTGCGCCGCTGTATGAAGCTGTCCCCCCGAAACTCTATGGCGGCACCGAGCGTGTCGTGTCGTATCTGAGCGAAGCGCTGGTCGATCTCGGCCACGACGTTACGCTGTTCGCGAGCGGCGACTCGGTCACCTCGGCGAATCTGGAAGCGTGCTGGCCCCGCGCGCTGCGCCTCGATCCGACGATTCGCGATGCGCTGGCGCCGCATATCCTGATGATGGAAAAGGTACGCAAGGTCGCGCACGAGTTCGACGTGCTGCACTTTCACCTCGACTACATGCCGTTCCCGCTCTTCACGACGATGGACACGCCGTTCGTGACCACGCTGCACGGCCGCCTCGACCTGCCGGAATTGCAGCCGGTGTTCGACACGTTCTCGCATGTGCCGGTCGTGTCGATTTCGGATTCGCAGCGCATTCCGCTGCCGCAGGCAAACTGGCTCAACACGATCTATCACGGACTGCCGGCGCAGCTGCTCACGCCGCAGCCGCACAAAAAGCCCGAATATCTGGCGTTTCTCGGCCGCATCTGCCCGGAAAAACGCGTCGATACAGCCATCAGGATCGCCGCGCAAAGCGGTCTGCCGCTGAAGATCGCCGCCAAGGTGGACAAGGTCGACATGGAGTACTTCAAGCGCGAGATCGAACCGTTGCTGTCGATGGCGCATGTGGAATTCGTCGGCGAGATCAACGAAGCGCAGAAGCCCGAGTTTCTGTCGGGTGCGAAGGCGCTGCTGTTCCCGATCGACTGGTCGGAGCCGTTCGGCCTCGTGATGATCGAATCGATGGCGTGCGGCACGCCGGTGATCGCGTTCAACCGCGGCTCGGTGCCGGAAGTGATCGATCATGGCGTGACCGGCTATATCGTCGAGGACGTGCAAGGCGCGGTGGCCGCGCTGCAACGTCTGGACGAACTGTCACGCACGGAGATCCGCGCGCAGTTCGAACGCCGTTTCAGTTCGAAGACGATGGCGCAGAACTATCTCGATGGCTATTCGGCGTTGATCGAAACGACGCGGCGCCCGGTATTGCGTCAGGTGGCGGTCGGCTAAACGCGACTGGAAAGCGCGCCGGTGCTTTTGCGCCGGCCGTTTTCAGGGCGCCGATCCGTACTTCGAACGAGCCCGCTTTGAAGCAGATGCTTTGAACCACGCGCTTTGAACTACGCGCTTTGAGCTACGCAATAAGCACGAATAGCGGGCAAATTCGCGGAGGAAATCGTTTGCGCAAGCGAAAATTCAGAGTTATCGCTCGATTCGCCCGAGAAAAAGCCGCCCGGCAAGGGCGGCTTTTTTAATGGCCTCGCGGTTGCGCTTGCCCGCGCATTAGCGTCCGGCCAATAAGCAAAACATCAAAATTACCTTCAGACCGCTTTCATCCGCGTTGGCGGACATCGCATCGGGCTCAGACCGAACCAATCAGAAAGCGCTCGCGGTTCTTGCCGACGATCCATTTGGGCGGCTTGCCGCGACCGCTCCACGTACTGCCCGACTTCGGGTCCTGGTACTTCGCCGGCAGCGGCGTCTTCTTGGGCGGCCGGCCCCGCTTCGCGGCGACTGCAAAGCCGAGATCCTGCGCGGTCAGACCGTATTCGGCGATCTTTTGGCGGATGTCGGCGACGACATTGTCGATCTCCGTGCGGCGCGCTTCTTCTGCTTGTGCCTGCAATCTGGCGATCTGCGCCTTGAGGTCTGCGTATTGAGACATTCGATTCTCCCCTTTCTAGAACTCATTCGACCGCAGACTAACTGTAATTATAAAAATTCGCAATGGCGGGTAATACCGGTTTAGCAAAGTTTCCTCAGATAATTATTAAACTGCGATGAATTGCAGAAGCTTCTTTTATCCCAAAATTAATCACCGGGCCTGCTTACCATTGACAATTTTTGACACTCGATTGGGATACCCCTGTCTAGAATTGCGCGCTGAACCCATGCATACGCGCTTGGCGATGCATGCTCCTAAAGCGTCTTTAAGGGATAACCAAACATGCAATTGTCAAAACGCCTTGTTGCCGAAGTGTTCGGCACCTTCTGGCTTGTGCTCGGGGGATGCGGCAGCGCGGTGCTCGCGGCGAATTTCGCCGGGCCGCTTCACGGTCTGGGCATCGGTTTCGTCGGCGTGTCGCTCGCCTTCGGCCTGACGGTGCTGACGATGGCGTTCGCGATCGGCCATATCTCCGGCTGCCATCTGAATCCGGCCGTGAGCGTCGGCCTGACCGTCGCCGGCCGCTTTCCGGCGCGCGACCTTTTGCCGTATATCGTCGCGCAGGTGGTCGGCGCGGTGCTCGGCGCGTTCGTGCTGTCGCTGATCGCAACGGGCAAGCCGGGCTTCGATCTGGTCGCGAGCGGATTCGCGACCAACGGCTACGGCGAGCACTCGCCGGGCCATTACTCGCTCGCCGCGGCATTCGTTTGCGAAGTGGTGATGACAGGCTTCTTCCTGTTCGTGATTCTCGGCGCGACCGACCGCCGCGCACCGGCGGGCTTTGCGCCGATCGCGATCGGCCTGTGCCTGACGCTGATCCACCTGATTTCGATTCCGGTCACCAACACGTCGGTCAACCCGGCGCGCTCCACCGGCCCGGCGCTGTTCGTCGGCGGCGCGGCAATCGATCAGCTGTGGCTGTTCTGGGTCGCGCCGATCATCGGCGCGGTGATCGCGGGCATCGTATATCCGCTGATCACGGAAAGCCGCAACGAGACCGCGCAGACGCTGGCGCTCGACTGAGCAATCGTTGCGTGGTCCACGTAGTGGATAAAAGCGGGCGCTTCGGCGCCCGGCTTTTTTGCGGCGAACGATGCGGCGCACCGGACATCCGCCCGCACGGCCCACTGCTAGAATCGGGCGACCTCCCGGTCTCGCACAGGTGCTATCGATGAACCGTTTCCGCGGATTCCCGCATGGCGTCGCATTTGCGCTCAGCGGCTTGTGCATGGGTGCGATCCCGATGCCCGCCATATACGCGGCGACCGTCGCCGCCGAGACGACGGCAACGACCGCGACGTCGATAGCGACGGCGGCCCCGTCCGCTACCGCCGGCGATATAGAGACGCTCGTGTTCGTGCGCCACGGTGAGAAGCCGGCGCAAGGTTACGGCCAGCTCGACTGCCAGGGGCTCAACCGCGCACTCGCATTGCCGGCCGTGATCGCCGCGAAATTCGGCAAGCCCGATGCGATCTATGCCCCCGACCCGAGCCAGCAGAAAAACGACGACGGCCACCCGTACTATTACGTGCGTCCGCTCGCGACGATCGAGCCGACCGCGATTCAATTCCAGATGCCGGTGCAAATGCCGTACGGTTTCAAGCAGATCGACCAGCTCGGCGAAGCGCTCGTCGATCCGGCCAATCGCGGCAAGCTGATCGTGATCGCATGGGAGCACCGACTGATCGAAAAGCTGTTGCGGCAGATGCTGGGCGCGCACGGCGGCAACGCCGCCGACGTCCCGCGGTGGCGCAGCGACGACTTCGACAGCATTTATGTCGTTCGGCTCGACTGGCGGGACGGCACGCCCCGCGCGAGCTTCAAACACGATCGCGAAGGGCTCGACGGACGCGCCGCCGATTGTCCTTGCGCGGCGTTGCCGGGGGAGTCGGCTTCAGCTCCGGCGTCAGCTCCGGCGCAGTCAGAGGGGGCGGCAGATTAATCGGGTAATACAGATGTAAGCCACGATTACGCGCGTCGCCGCGTGAATCGGGCAACGGGCATGCATCGGCGTTAGCCGGCCGCGGGCCGCTCTCCGGAACCACCTGTGCGGCGAGGCTTTCCGCAAAACGCGGTTGCGTTCCGCCGCGAGCGCACGCTATTTCTGTCACCCTTCGACTGCTTCGACGATGCTTGCAGTCCGTAACATCTCGTCGCAGTCCGCGCCGCCCTGAGTGCGTACATTGGTCCTGTGCGACAAACCTACGTCGCGTCACAGGAGAGCAACATGAAACGCATCGTTACTCACTTGCTGGTCGCCGCCGGACTCGCGGCGGGCGCATGCGGTATCGCCCAGGCGCACATGAATCCAAGCGTCGGCCTGTCGCTCGGCGCACCGGTTTATGCGGCACCGGCGCGCGTCTACACGGCGCCCGCGCCGGTCTACTACGGCTACGGCGGCTGGAATCATCGCTACGACCGCGGCTACTACGCTCGCGACTACCGTCGTTACGACCGCGGCTGGGATCACGATAACCGCCGCTGGGGCCGCGACGATCGCGGTGAGCATCGTGGCTGGCATGACTGACGGGCGTGGGTTGGCGTAGCGCGAGTCATCTGATACCCATCCGGCCTGAGCGCGGTCGATCGCAGTTGATGATGGCTGGCGATTGCCAATAGACGGGGACGCGAAGCAACCGCTCTCACCGGACAAAGTCCGCGGCCCGCATCCGCTTGCACGGATGCGGGCCGGCTTTATTGCGGCTCACGACGCCAGTTCGTCGTCGAGCGAAAAGAGCTTGCGCAGATGATGCGCGACACCCGCCTCGAAGTTGTTGCCGATGCGCGGCACATTAGGCAGACGGGCGATCAGATCGGGATTCGCGTTGTTCATCATGAACGGATGGCCGGCGGTTTCGAGCAGATCGATGTCGTTCATGTTGTCGCCAAACGCGACACAATCCGCCGCGTCGACGCCAAGGCGTTCGAGCACGATCTGCAGCGCGCGCCCTTTCGATACGTTCGACGTCATCACTTCCAGACAGTCCGGCAGCGAATAGGTCACGTACAGGCGCTCGCCGAATTCGCGCTCCAGGTTCGCGGCCACCTGCGCGAGATCGGCGGGCTCACCGATGTAAAGCGCCTTCGCGATATCGGCGCCATCGTGGGCCGGCAGGTCGGTCACTTCATAGGTGAAGCCCGAGTCCTGGTGGAACTTCAGCAGATCGGGCGCATCGCGGTCGATCAGCCATGCGTCGTCGGCAAACAGATTGACGATTACGCGTCCATGCGCGCCGACGAGTTCCGGTTGCACGAGACGCTGGACGATGGCCGGCGGCAGATCGTCGGCGTGAATCACCGTGTTGTCGGGCGCGTGGATGCGCGCGCCGTTCGACGTAATCAGATAAGGCTCGATGCCGAGCAGATCGCGAATACCGGCGACGTCGCAATAATGCCGCCCGGTGGCGATCACGAATTGCAGCCCGTCGCTTTCCAGCTTGCGCACCGTGGCGACCGTGAACGGGTCCACCTGGTGATCGGCATTGAGCAGCGTGCCGTCGAGATCCGTGGCGATGACTTTATACATGGTGGGAGCCGACGGCTGTGGACCGTCGGGCGGCGGCAAAGTGCGTATTTTACCGTTGGCAGGTGAGGCTGGTCTGGATGGCCGGTTCGCTTATCGGCCTCGGGTTTCCGGCTTCGCGCGCGCTCCGGGGTCTTCCACGAGGCGATTTCGCGGCCACTGGGCGCTGAACGGCGGCCTGTTCCCCAGCCCATGCTCTTTGTGCGCGGTCTCTCGCCTCAGGCCCCTCGCCCCAAGCCTCCCGCCTCTCAACCGGCAAGCCGTTGCGCCTCTCGCCGCGCGAGCTGCAAACCGCCATGCGCCGAATCCGTCAACGGTTCGCGCAGGCGTGCCTGGTAAATCCGCGGCACGTATTCGCGCAACGGCGCACCGAGCCCGCCGCACAGCGCGACCGGCAACGTGCCGGTGACATCCAGTGCCGCGATTATCTTGCCGACTTCGACGCCAGCCGCGCCGAGCAGTTGCGAGGCAAACGGATGCGCGCGGTATTCGATCGCGATGGGCGCGAGCCGTGCATAGGCGGTCTGATTGGCCGCGCACAACCACACGACCAGACTGTCGCGATCCTGCGCACCCGTATGCAGCAGCAGCGCCTCGACGAGATCGTCGTGGGGCACGCGGCCGTCGAGCGCCTGCTGCGCGTGCACGATCAACCTGAGCCCAAGCCACGCGCCGCTTGCTTCGTCTCCCGACGGGAAACCGTAGCCGCTTGCCATACGATATTCGCCATCGCTCGCGAGCGACGCGGCCACGCTGCCGGTGCCGAGCGCGACGATCACGCCGGGTGCGCCGCCGTGCGCGCCGAGCAGCGTCGTATAGGCATCGGATTCGACGGCAAGCCCGGCCAGCTTCGGCGCCTGCGCGTAAAACGCCGCGAGCCAGTCGCGATTGTTCACGCCCGCGAGCCCGCAGCCGAGCACGCAGCGCGACCAGTCCGGCGTGATGCCGGCACGTTCGAACGCGTCGCCGCAGGCCGCCTGAATGGATTGCCACGCGAGCGCAATGCCGAGCCCGAGGCCCGACGGTCCGCTCGCCGCCTGCGCGAGCTCTCGGCCCTGGGCGTCACCGAGCACGACGCGTGTGCCGGTGCCGCCACCGTCGACGCCAATCAGAAAGTAATCGTGAGTCATCGAATCAGTCCGTGGGTGAATTAGTGCATAGCGTGGCAGGTCGTTTGCAATCCGGCAATTAGCCGAACGGCCAGCTTGCGGCGCGCGCGGCTTCCGCTATGCTGGCGGACGACATGGCCACGAGGGAGCGCGACAGTGACACAACGATGCAACTGGGTATCGAGCGAAGCGCTCGCACAGTATCACGACACCGAATGGGGCGTGCCTTCGCGCGACGACCAGCACCTGTTCGAAATGCTCGTGCTCGAGGGCGCGCAGGCCGGTCTGTCATGGTCGACGATACTCAACAAACGGGCCGGCTATCGGCGCGCATTTGCCGATTTCGACATCGATAAAGTGGCGCGTTTCACACCGAAGCACGTCGATGCGCTGGTCGCCGACGAAAGCATCGTGCGTCATCGCGGCAAGATCGAGGCGGCGATTCTCAATGCGCGCGCGGTGCAACAGATTCAGGCCGAGCACGGCTCGCTCGCGAACTTCGTGTGGTCGTTCGTCGACGATACGCCGATCCAGAATGAATGGGCTTCGTATAAGCACGCGCCGGCGTCGACGGAGGTGTCGGACGCGTTGAGCAAGGCACTGAAACGCTACGGCTGCAAATTCGTCGGCTCGACGATCTGCTATGCGTTCATGCAGGCGGTCGGCATGGTCAACGACCACGAGACGACCTGCATGTGCCGCGCGCGATGCGCGTCGTTGGGGAAGAAAGGGCGGCGCCGCAAGGCAGGTTGAGGGCATCGCCGCGGGGCCGGCCTTCTTGCGCGAGGCCGCTTTAAGTTGAGCGCCTGTAAGCTTAGTGCCGTGGGTCTAACAAACGCGTACGGCCAGGGAAAGTCCCAAGCGGCCGGAGCAAATTCGCCGCCGCTCGGCGCGCCGCCCCGCCTGACGGGCTCCAGCCGTGCGTTGTGATGCGGACTCATCGGTCCAATGCGCTTATCCGGTAAAGCCCTGCTGTGCTTCCGGCGAGCATCGGTCGTTATACGGTTATCAGCAGGCAGGATAACGAAGCCACGGCGAGTCAGCCGGCGCACGCGCCGGGCAACGACGCAACTCCGGGCAATTGAAGCCGTTCGCAGCGTTAGTCCGCCCCTTGCGGGCCGACGTGCGCCGGCCAACGTGCGCTGGATAGCAGCCGTCATCCGCTTGCACGATGCGCACTCACCAACGAATAAACCACCGCTTCGCGCGCGGGAGACCAACCATGAAAACGCACAGTTTCCTGACCCATCAGGACACTTTCGATCGGGCCGTGAGTCATCTGTTCGGCCAGAAGCGCGCGGCCTTGCTGCCCAAAGGAGGCGGCGCTTACCGTGGCTATTGCGGCGGCTGCCCGGTCGGCAGTTTCATCAAACCGCGCGACTATATGACCGCCATGGAAGGCATTCCGGTGCGCTTTATCGGCAAGACCTCGGCCGAGGTCCCTTCTTATATGGACGTCGGCATATCCGCACTAAAAAAGGCGCTGTTGCGTGCTCGCATCAATATATGCGACCCGGCGACCATCGATCTGCTGAGTTGCCTGCAGAACGTGCACGACGTTTTCGGTACATGGGAGTGGCGCGAGCGGCTAGGCTCGATCGCGCGGCAGTTCGATCTGTCCGTCGAGCAGTTGAAGGGCGCAGCGTAGCCCGTCACTCCGGCAACGGCGGTCGCGGCAATAATGCGACGGCCCTGGGCACGATGACCGCATGGGATCGGGGCATTCGGGTAGGCCCAGACTCGCCAGCATGAGATATCCATCTCGGGAGCCTAATCCGTATCGGGCGCCTGAAAAGCAAAACGGCGATGTGGCTTCTTTCGAAGCTCACACCGCCGTTCGGCGTGTGTAAAAAGCGTGCTTAGTGCAGCTTTTTCGGCAGCATCTGGCTGCGCAGGCGCTTGTGCAAGCGCTTCACGGCAGCAGCCTTCTTGCGCTTACGAGCCGTCGTCGGCTTTTCGTATGCCTGGCGCTCACGCAGTTCAGCGATCAGGCCATTCTTTTCGATTGCGCGACGAAAGCGGCGAATTGCCACTTCGAACGGCTCGTTTTCCTTCAGAAGAATCGTCGTCATGTAATTCCTAACTCAATCACTAGATACGGGTTTAATTGCGTGGCGGTAACCGCTCAGGTCACCATTCACGCGCCGGCCCTCCGGTCGCTCCAATTCATGGCCAGTAACAGGCAAACGCGGGGCAAAAAACGCAACCCCGGCCAAACCACAAATGAAGCGAGAGGCAGACGGCCACGGAGGCCGGAAAAGAGAGGTGGAGAAGTCACCGCGGAACGCGGACAGACGAGAAGCAAAAGCCGCGTCTGTTGCCGTTTCGCCAACCTTTCATCAATGAAAAACACTGACGAAACAGGCAAAGATCTCAATTCACTCGCGATGATAGCAGGAAACTCTCCATGCTACCAGGGGTTTGGCCATTGCGCCAGGCTTTTCCCTGCCCTTTGACCGCCGCGATAAAGCGGCGCGCTCCGGCCTCGCGGTGCGTGCTCTGCAGCCCGTCCGGTCAGGCGCTCGCCGCATCCAGTTCGCGGATGTCGTCGGCGCTCAGCGTCAGCTCGACCGCAGCCGCCAGGCTCCTGAGCTGATCGACCGAGGTCGCGCTTGCAATTGGGGCTGTAACGCTCGGGCGCGCGATCAGCCAGGCCAGCGCAATCGTCGCCGGCGTGCTGCGGTGCCGCTCGGCGACGCGGTCGAGCGCACCGAGAATCCGTAGGCCGCGCTGATTCAGATACTTTTCCACCCGGCTGCCCCGTACCTTACCGGCGAGATCGGCCTGGCCACGGTATTTGCCCGACAGGAAACCGCTCGCGAGACTGTAATAAACGACTACGCCGAGTTGATTCGCCAGCGCCATCGGCTCGCTGTCGCGCTCGTATTGCGCGCGGTCATACAGGTTGTATTCGGGCTGCAGCAACTGGTATTCGGGCAAGCCGTGCCGGCGCGAGACCGCGAGTGCTTCCTCGACGCGCGCGCCGCTGTAATTGGACGCGCCGATCACCCGCACCTTGCCCGCCTCGATCAACGTCTGATATGCGCCGAGCGTCTCGCTGAGCGGGGTCGCGGTATCGTCGTCGTGGGAAAAATAGACGTCGATGTAATCGGTTTGCAGCCGCCGCAGCGAATCCTCGACCGCCGCCCGGATGTTCGCGGCCGACAGCCCCTTGCGCTGCGGATGCTTCGACACCTTGGTCGCAAGCACGATCCGCTCGCGCTTGCCGCTCTGCCGGAACCACTTGCCGAGGATCGTCTCCGACTCGCCGCCCTGATTGCCGGGCACCCATGCCGAATAGACATCGGCGGTATCGATGAAGTTGAGCCCGGCGTCGACGAACGCATCGAGAATCGAGAATGACGTCGCTTCGTCGGCGGTCCAGCCAAAAACATTACCGCCGAACATCAATGGCGCGACCTGCAATTCGGAACGGCCAATCCTGCGTTTTTGCATGATTTCTCCAAGGTATGTCACAGGAGAAAAAGAGAATACGCCGTGCTTTCAATATCTGCAGTGGATTTCCAGAACAAGGCAGCAAACGGCTTACAAACATGTTGCGCCCCGGCCGCCCCGCAAACAACCCGATTGCTGCGGCACAAAATCCCTCAAGTTTTTTTTATACGCGCCGTCAACCTTCACTGAGGCGGCCAGCAATGAACGAGTGCTTTCCGCCGATGCCAACGTGGCGTATGGGCTCAAGGTTTATTTAGGAGTTTTTCCATGATCGGAATCAATAGCAATATCAACTCGCTGGTTGCACAGCAAAACCTCAACGGCTCGCAAAGCGCCCTGTCGCAAGCGATCACGCGTCTGTCGTCGGGCAAGCGCATCAACAGCGCAGCCGACGATGCAGCAGGCCTGGCAATTTCGACCGGCATGCAAACGCAGATCAACGGCCTGAATCAGGGTGTGTCGAACGCCAACGACGGCGTATCGATGATCCAGACGGCATCGAGCGGCCTCGCACAGATCACCTCGAGCCTGCAACGGATTCGCCAGCTCGCGGTTGAATCATCGAGCGGCGGCCTGACGGCGGACAACCAGGCTGCGCTGCAACAGGAAGTCGAGCAGCAGATCGCTGAAGTGAACCGTATCGCATCGCAAACGACCTACAACGGCAAGAATGTGCTGGATGGCTCGGCCGGCAATGTGAGCTTCCAGGTCGGTGCGAACGTCGGCCAGACGATCAGCCTGAACCTCACCAACAGCGTCTCGGCAGCAAATCTGGGCACGGGCGTCGTTTCGAAGGGTTCGGTGCTCGGCACGATGACGGGCCTGAGCCTGACGGCTGACGGCCAGAACTTCACGGGCACGGGCAACGCGGCACTGACGACCATCAACATTCTGGCGGACGGCAACGGCGGCTTCACGTTCACCGACCAGAACAACCAGGCTCTGACGAGCGCGGCCGTGACGAACCTGTTCGGCGGCGCCGCGATCAACAAGGGCACTGGCACGCCGCTGACCCTGTCGCCGCAAGGCGCGCTGACCGGCGGTGCAAATGCGGCGCAAACTTCGGCGATCGCTGCGATCCAGAGCGCGAATGCACAACTGACCCCGGGCGGATTCGCTTCGACCGGCACGGTCCTGAGCACCATTGCCCTGACGACCCCGGCCAAAGCAGACCTTTCGGGCGAAGACGCCACCACCGGCACGATTGCGTCGATCCAGGTCACGGCGGACGGCAGCGGCGGCTACGCATTCAAGGCACTCGACGGGACTGGCAACGACATCACGAGCACCGTGACGGGCGGCTCCGCTGGACTGGCATCGCTGTTCTCGACCACCGAAGGCTCGGGCAACACGCCGGGCACGCTCGCGCTGTCGAGCACGGGCAATACGGCACTCAGCGATGCGGGCACGCTTGATACAGCGGTCGCGACCGGGATCTCTGCCGCTACAACCGCGAACACTTACACGGCAGCGACCTATCCGGACGCTACCACCAAACTCGGCAGCGTCTCGATCAACCTCGATGCGGCCGGTAATGCAATCGCCGCTGGCGACACCACGACCGCGGTGGCGTTCACCTCTGTCGACGTCTACGGCGACGGCAGCGGTGGGTATACCTTCAAGACTGTCGATTCAAGCGGCGTCGCAACCGCCATGACGGCCACGGCCTCCGCAGCACTGTTCTCCCAGGGCGCCAGCGTCTCCGGCACCAACGGCAAGGCGCTGACCGGCGCAGGTGCGCTGACCGAAAACGACAACGCGACGGCTGCAGCTGCAGGCCTCAAGTCGGTGACGGCCAACAACACGCCGGGCACGGTCGCGAACATCAACATCAGCACGACCGATGGCGCGAACCTCGCCATGGAATCGATCGACAACGCGCTGAACACAGTGAACAACATCCAGGCAACGCTGGGTGCGGCACAAAACCGCTTCACGGCAATCGCCACGACGCAGCAGGCTCAGTCGACCGACCTGTCGCAAGCTCAGTCGCAAATCTCCGACGCGGACTTTGCACAAGAAACGGCTAATCTGAGCAAGGCGCAAGTGCTGCAACAAGCTGGTATCTCGGTGCTGGCGCAGGCAAACTCGCTGCCGCAGCAAGTTCTGAAGCTCCTGCAATAAGGCATCACGCAGTAAAAAGCATACGCGCCGCACGCATCGCGCGGCGCGTATGCGATGGTTCGAGTTTCACGGGAGGCAAGGCCTCCCGCAATGCATTCTGAACAAACATCCACGTCCTACCGAATCACCGACGCACGGAGCCGCTCCATGTCAACCGTCCCGACCTCATCCGCCGCCGCCACAGCAGCGGCTAACCAGGCCGCGATTACGCAGGCCGCACAGTCGATCATCAGCGGCTCCACGGGCAATTCGTCGCTTGATGTCTCGTCACTGGTATCGGCGCTCGTCGGTTCGAAGACGGCCGGGCAGTCGTCGGCACTGACGACGCAAACCACCGCGGACAACACCAAGATCTCCGCGATCGGCACGCTCAAGGCCGCACTGGAGGCGCTGCAAGCGAGTCTGACCAATCTCGCGAACGGCAAGACGCTAGCGTCTTACACCGCGACGGGCAGCGGAGCCGGCCTAAGCGCGACTGCCGGCGTAGGCGCCGTCGCGGGTAGCTATAACATCTCGGTCCAGCAAATCGCGCAGGCTCAAACGATTTCCTCGGGCGCCTTCAGCGCCACCGACGCGATCGGCACCGGAACGTTGAACATCTCGCTGGGCGGTCAGTCGATGAGTGTCAACATCGACTCGACGAACAACACGTTGAGCGGCATTGCCAATGCGATCAATTCGGCAAGCAACAATCCGGGCGTCTCGGCTACCGTCGTCACTGGCACGGACGGCGCGCACCTGGTGCTGCGCTCCACCGCCACAGGTACCGCGAACACCATCAGCATTGCCTCGAGCGACGCAGGCCTGTCGAGCCTCGGCATGACCTCGTCGCCAGCGCTCACGTCCGGCATGTTCGGCGCGTCGCAGCAACTCGGCAGCGGCACGATGACGTTGTCCCTCGGCGGCAATTCGATGACCGTTAACGTCGCTTCGCCAAACGACACGCTGAGTGACGTCGCGGCGGCGATCAATAACGGCACCGGCAATCCAGGCATCACGGCAAAGGTCGTCACCACGTCGAGCGGCTCGCAGCTCGTGTTGAGTCCGACGAGCGGCGGCGCGGACACCATCGGCGTGACGGTGGGTAATGTGACGGGTGACAACGGACTATCGAGCCTTGCGAGCATGGCAACGAGTTCCTCCGTTACATCGACGGGCGGCGGCAACTGGACGCAGACGCAATCCGCTCAAGACGCGCTTTTCACCGTCGACGGTACACCGATCCGCAGTTCGAGCAACTCCTCGACGACGGCGATCGCCGGCGTTACGTTGAACCTGACCGCCGCCGCGCTCGGCACCACCACGGCAGCAGGCGTCACGACGGGTAACACGCAAACGCTGACCATTGCGGCCGACACGGACGCGGAAGCAACTGCAATCACTAACTTCGTCACGCTGTACAACACGATGGTCACGACGATGGGCACGCTCACGTCGTTCGACGGCACGCAACCCCAAGGCTCGCAAGCGGGCCCGCTGCTCGGCGACTCGATGGCCAATACGATCCAGAATTCGTTGGCCAGCATCGTCGGCGGCGGCGTGGGCAACGGGAGCGCCTCGGTCACGCTCGCCGCGATCGGCATCACGCTGAATGCCGATGGCTCGTTGACCACCGACAGCACGGCGCTGAATACGGCGTTGACCAGTGCGCCGTCGACTGTCGCAGCCCTGTTCAACCCGACGAACGGTATCGCCGCGCGACTGAACAACGACATCACGAATTTCACGCAGACGGGCGGTATCATGGATACCGAAACGACTACGCTCAATGCGGACCTGACGAGCATCTCGGCTCAACAGACCACACTGAGCAATTACACCGCCCAGCTCACCAGCCAGTATCAGGCACAGTTCACCGCCCTCAACACCTTGATGGCGACTATGAACAACAACGCGAATTACCTGACCCAACTGTTCGGTGGCGCGAATAGCGCCGGCGCATTGTCAAACGCCAAGAACTAACACCAAGAGAGGGTATCGACATGACATTGCGTGAACAGGCTGAAGGCCTCTTTGCAATGACACAAGCCATCAGATACGCCGCGCAACTGGCGGACTGGCCGGAAGCCGCACGGTTGACAGAGCAGCGCGCACGGTTGCTCATGTCGCTAACGAAGGACATCGACGAAGACACGCTCAAGATCGTGCGCGAGGTTCAGGCAATCGACGCAACCGTGCTAGCGATGGCGGCAAACAGCAAGGAAGAGCTGGAGGTCGAGTACAACCAGGCCATGCGCGCCGCCAGCGCTACGAAGGAATATCACCACGTCGCGATGCTTTGATCCCTGCACGGCCGCAGAAAGAATATCTACAACCGGATCGGCTTTTCAGCGTACTCGTTCGACTCAAGCCCGCCTTGCGCGGGCGCTTTTATTTGCCCGGCACGACACGGCGCGCCCCTCGCCGCCGTATCACGATCTGGATGTCACGAGCCTGCGGGAGCCGACGAAGGCATGGCGGGCAGGCCGCCGCTAGCGCGTCAACGTGATCGACAGGTAGGCGAGGTAGAGCGCGCCGCACACCAGTAGCGCACCGACGCGCAAGCCCTGCGCGCGGACGTTGATACGCAGCCATGCGGCGGCCGCAAGCGTGATCACGACGCCGGTCAGTACTTCGACGCGCGGCGCCCACGGCGTCAGCAGAATGCCGATCGCGGGCAGCAGCGTGCCCTGGAACACCATCGCGCCGGTGATGTTGCCGAACGCGAGCGTGTCCTTGCCGCGCCGGACCCACAGAATGCTATTGACCTTCTCCGGCAATTCCGTCGCAATCGGAATGATCAGCAGCGACAACAGCAGCGGCGATACGCCCACCGCTTCCGACACCCCTCGCACGCCGTGGATGAAGCCCTCCGCGCCCCACACCAGCAACGCGACCGCGAGCGCCAGTTGCAGCCCGATGGTCGCGAGATTGGTCGGCAGGCCGGTGCGCGCGAGCAGCATCGTGCCGGGCGCTTCGGTGCCGTGCCCGGCATCGACGAGTTCGCTCGATGCACGGAACGTCATCACCACGTAGGTGACGTACACGCCGACGAGCGCGACGCTGAACAGCCCGCGCACGATCATCTGCTCGTGCGGAACGAACATCGCGACGGCCGCCAGCGCGAACGCGCACAGGAAATAGTTCAGATCGCGCGCGAAGCCGGTGCGCTCGGGTGCGACCCAGCCCTTGACGCCGCGCGAGCGCAGCACGGCGAGCGTCATCAGAAACGTCGACAGCGTGGAGAGCATCAGCGGTGCGCCGAGAATCGCGCCGACGCCGATCTCCTGATTGACGGTGCCGCCGGTCTTGCTGCCGGCGATCGCGAGCAACGGCACCAGCGTTTCGGGCAGTGCGGTGCCGACCGCCGCGAATAGCGAGCCGGTCACGCCTTCGGAAATTTTCAGACGTTCGCCGAGATGTTCGAGCGCATTGGTGAAGAGTTCGGCCGCCACCAGAATGACGACCAGCATGATCGCGAGTTCGAAGACGAGACCGGTCATGCGGCACTCCGCGCGCACGCCTGACGGGCACGGCCATTCGCGAGGTGTCGGGTTGATCGGAAAGCGGGGGAGGAGACGGCGGACAGGCGACGGTGATTCACAGGGCAACTCCGTGGTCGGACGCGGGTAACGAACCATGACGCACCGCCACTCGTCCGACCGGAACGAGGCAGTGCGTCAATAGTCTCGCCAAACCGACCCGGTCGAACGCGCCATGACCCGCGGGTCAAGTATGTTGACGCGCTCTCCTTCATGCGATGAAGGAAGGCTACTCCCTAATGACCGGGCGATTCTATCGGCAAGCGGCGGCTTTCGGCAAGCTTGTGAGTGTGGGCTGGTGGGATGGCTGGTCTGGCTGTTAGCGCGCTCGACAACGTCGCGTCATGAATCACGCGTACGCCGCGCGCGGCCGGCATTTCCTGGAACGATTGATGCTGCCCCCAAAGCAAGGCGACACGGCAATGCATCCTGCCGGCCCCGGCTTTCCCCGGACAAAAAAATCCAGCAACGCCTTATCCAGCGCGGCTTTTCAGGATTTCAGGGAATTTCTACGGAAGACAAGATGGCGCGCCCGGCTGGGATCGAACCAGCAACCCCTGCCTTCGGAGAGTCGCCAACCGTGTTTTTGGGTGTTCTCAGACGTTTTGCACATCCTTTAAAATCAGCAACTTAGTTAGTCTGTGTTCGCGTAAGTAATCCGTTGTTCGGCGCAAGATTTGCCCTACCGTTGCCCTACGCTATACTTTTGCCCTACTTGCAGGGGGTAGGGCATGGGTCAGAAATTCAAAATCGACCGCGATTTCATGCGGGCAATCAAGCCGACCGGGAAGTATCAGGAGTTCGTTGACGCGGTTCTGCCAGGCTTCGTTGTCAAGGTGACGCCGGCTGGCTCCAGCTCTTACACGATCCGGTGGACCAAGCCGGACGGAAGGCAGGGCCGCCGCGTCATCGGATACTGGCCCGAAAAAGACCCCAAGCCGATGCGGGATCTTGCAAAGGTCGAGCTGCGCGACGTGGACAAGCGCGGCGACACGACGGCGGACGTGCTCGAGCGGCGCCGCCGGAAAGCAGAGGCCGAAAAAATCATCGGCACGCCAACCCTTGCGGTATTTATCAACGACCGTTATGCCGACTGGCTGACCGCCAACACCCGGAGCAGCGCCGCGACGCTCGCTCGCCTGCGCAAGTCGTTTTCGGAGCACCTAGACAAGCCGCTCGGCGAATTCAGCGCGTGGATCATTGAGAAATGGCGCTCTGGCCGCCTCAAGGCGGGGATTGGCGCATCCACCGTCAACCGCGATCTCTCAGCGCTGCGCGGCCTATTCTCGCGCGCGCTCGAATGGGGCGTAATTGCCGAGCATCCAATGCGGACGGTTAAGGCGTTGCAAGCGCCAAGCGGCAAGGTGCGTTGGCTGTCCGACGATGAGGAATCCCGCCTGCGCGTGGCGCTCGACGCCCGCGAAGAGCGCGATCGGGCCGCCCGCGAGAGCGCGAACGTATGGCGCGAGGCCCGCGGCTACGATCTGATGCCCGACCTGCGCGGCGCGGCGTTTGTCGACCATCTCAAGCCCGCCGTGCTGCTTTCGATCAACACCGGCCTACGGCAAGGCGAGCTGCTTAAACTCGACTGGCAGCACGTCAATCTCGATCGCGCAATCCTCACCGTAATCGACGCCTCGGCCAAGTCAGGGAAGCAGCGGCACATTCCGCTCAACGACGAGGCGCTCGCAACCCTCAAAGCGTGGCGCGAACAGTCCCATCAATCTATCGTTTTCGCGAGCGTGGATGGTGGCGTGCGCGTGGACGTCAAAACAGCATGGCAAAAGCTGCTGAAAGACGCAAAGATCAGTAATTTTCGCTGGCACGACATGCGCCATCACTTCGCCTCGCGGCTCGTTATGGCCGGCGTGGACCTCAACACGGTGCGCGAGCTGCTGGGCCACGCTGACCTGACTATGACTCTACGGTATGCGCACCTTGCGCCTGAGCACCTGTCTGCGGCCGTGGCAAAACTGAACCGTTCGCCGGCCGCAAACAGTGCCGCGACGAGCATGGAGAAAGAAGCGTGACTGACGAAGAAATGCTCGCCGAGCAAAAGCGAATTGAAGATGAATTTGAGCGCGCCTATGACGCCCACGCGTTATTTGGCCCGGTAAATAACGACGAGTTTTTAAAGCTGGCGGTTCAGATTTTCTGTACTGCCGCATTCCAAGACGAGGCGCTAACCGGCATCGGCCAGAAAGCGGCGCGGGCACTCGCCACGCGCCTCTCAGGCCTCCCGGACGACACCAAAAACTGGCGCGTAACATTCCCGCCATTGGGTTTGGAAAAGAAGAACATGATGACCAACGCACAGAAGAGATCGCGCGCGATCGCCTTCGATGTCTGCCGACTAATATTGGCGGGCGAACTGACGACTCATGCAGCTGCGCAAGTGGCCACAAAGTACAAGAAATCGACGCAAAAGGTCATCGGTGACTACTACAAATACCGGGGCCAACTTGTTGGCATGCTCAGATCGCAAAATCCAGATAATCCAAACCTTTCTAAATTAGACGATTGAAATTTAGAAGAAACATAAAAATCGAAATTTAGTATAAATCGCGCGACGTATATACAAATAGGCAGGCACTTGCAGAATAAATAGAGTGTGGATGTCCCGGCCGGACACTGACGAACAACCAGTGTTTTAGGAGCATCCAATATGTCGAAACCTGCCTTTACCGTTGCAGAATTCTGCGAGGCGCACGGCCGCATGTCGCGCACGCTTTTCTATTCCCTCATCAAGAATGGCAAGGGGCCGCGCTTGATGAAAATCGGCCGGAGAACCCTCGTCAGCCAGGAGGCGGCAGCCGATTGGCGCCGCGCGATGGAAAGCTTGTCCGCACACACCAACGTAGCGGCGGCCGCATGAACCAAAAAAATAGCGCCCCGCAGGGCGCCACAAAACAAAACCTCATCGGCGCAAATGTTAACACCGACACCGAATACTTTGTGCGCTTTCTTGATGCGGTGAAGAACCCGAGCGAGCGCCTGCGCGTCGACGTGAAGACATACCGCGGCAACACCTACATCGACATTCGCGTTTGGTACGTGACCGACGACGGCGATTACCGGCCGTCGAGCAAGGGCGTAATGCTCAAGCCGACGATGGCGCCCGAGCTTCTGCGCGGCATCGCCTTGGCGGCGCAATCCTTCGATCCGAAGGAGGTTGCTTAATGTTGCTTACCGCACTGTTTGGCACCGCAAATGATGGCTTGATATACAGCCCCAATAGGGCTACTATTGCGCACATAGGGAAACGCATTTGCGAGTCCCGTTTATCCCGAAAGGACGGAACCATGATGCCCAAATTGCGCGTACACATCCATGCCAATCAAATACACGCCACCCTCACCGGCGAGCCTCGCCGCCCTGAAAGACGACCTGCAGCTCACCGGCAAACAGATGGCCGAATTAGCATGGCTTGCCGGCGACCAGCATTGGCGAAAGTACACCAACCCGCACAACCCTCGAGCAATGAGCGCGCAGATGTTATTTGTGATGATGGCGCAGCTCGAGCTAGACGAAAAGACGATCGCGCGCATCGTGGACCGGATGCGCTCGGCCGGCGCGATGATCGAAATCGAAAAGCCTTAAGCCCGGCCGGATCGTCGCCGGCCGCAACTTGGATCCCTGTCGCATTCACTGCAACGGGCGAGGCGAACGGCATGCGCGTCGGTCGCTCCTATCGCGGATCGCCCCAGCCGACGAGAAACGCGGCTCTCGACGAGGCTCGACGCATCTGCGGCGCGATCGAGGGCATTGGATTCACCGCGGAACGGAGTTCATCCGGACTAGGCGGATTCATGACCATCGCACCATGTGGCTTGAAATACCTGCCGCCTTGCGCAACGCTTGACGAAGCGCGCGAAGAGATCCGCGATCGCAGTCTGTACGAAGGCGAGCCCGGCTGGAAAATTCTTGAGTTGGATGAAAGCGGCGAACCGATTGGCGCCGCTGTAGATGCCATCGACGCGTTCCGGCGTATGGATGGCGCTCAGGACTCCTCACGGGAGGTCAAGTGAGCGACGTCATCAATATCGAAAGTCAGTTCGCAGACGCGCTAAGCGCGGCCGGCTTCGCAGCGTCGGAGATCATCGCGGACGGCAAGATCCATCGCTTCGACGGTCCCGAAGACAAGCGCGGCAAGAAAAACGCCTGGTATGTCCTGCACGGCGACGGGCTGGGCGGCGGCGCGTTTGGCGACTGGAAGACCGGCTATCAATCGACGTGGAGCAGCAAGGCCGAATCGACCTTCTCGCCGGCTGAGCGCGAGGCGTGGCGTGCCCGACTCGCGGAGGTACGCAGGGCAGCCGACGACGAACGCAAACGGATGCAGAGTCGCGCGGCGGCGAAGGCGCTGGCGATCTGGGAGCGGGCGCTTGACGCGACCACGGCTAACCCCTACTGCCAGAAGAAGCGCATCAAGCCCTACGGCCTGAAGGAGTTTCAGGACAAGCACACGCTCATCGTGCCGATCCGCAATGCGGCAAAGGCGCTGGTCAACCTGCAATTCATCTTCGCCGACGGCTCGAAGCGCTTTCTTACGGGTGCAGAGAAAACGGGCTGCTGCTACCTGTTCGGCCGCAAGCGAGGCGACGACCGCATTCTGATCGTTGAGGGATATGCCACCGGCGCGAGCTTGCACGAAGCGACTGGCCTATCGGTCGCGGTGGCGTTCGACGCCGGCAATTTGCTGGCCGTCGCCAAGGCATTGCGGGCCAGTCTGCCGAAAGCCCGCCTAATCGTGTGCGCTGACGACGATTCCGAAACCGACGGAAACCCGGGCATGGCGAAGGCGACCGAGGCGGCGCGCGCGATCGGCGGCATGGTCGCGGTGCCGGACTTCGGCCCGGGCCGCCCGCGCGGCGCGACTGACTTCAATGACCTCGCCGCGCTCGACGGGCTGGCCGAGCTGCGCAACTGCATCGATGCCGCCACGGCGCCGGGCGGCGTCGCCAAGCCATTGCCCGCGGTGCGGCCGACCGCCCTGCTCACCCGCGCGAGCGACATCGTTCCGGAGGCAATCCGCTGGCTGTGGCCGGCCTGGTTGCCTGAAGGCAAGTTGACACTGCTGGCGGGCTCACCGGGCACCGGCAAGACCACGCTCGCCCTCGCCCTGTCTGCAACGGCATCGCGCGGCGGCAAGTGGCCGGATGGAACCGCCTCCAATCGCACTGGTGACGTGCTTATCTGGAGTGGAGAAGACAACCCGGCCGATACGATCGTCCCGCGTTTAATGGCGGCCGGCGCGGACATGCATCGAATCCACATCGTCACGGGCAGTACCGACGCAAACGGCGAGATCCAGCCTTTCGACCCTTCCAACGATATTCCGCTGCTGGCGGAACGGCTCTCGGAGATGGGCGGCGCGGCAATGCTGATCGTTGATCCGATCGTGTCGGCGGTATCGGGCGACGCGCACCGGGTCAACGACGTGCGCCGAAACCTGCAAGCGCTGGTCGACATGGCGGCGGGCCATCGGTGCGCGGTGCTGGGTATCAGCCACTTTGCCAAGGGCACCAAGGGCAGTTCGCCGGCTGAGCGCGTGATCGGCTCCCAGGCGTTCGTGGCGCTAGCCCGCATGGTGCTGGTGGCCGGCAAAGACGAAGCGTCCGAGCGGCGCATTCTCGCGCGCGCCAAGTCGAACATCGCACCGGACGATGGCGGCGTGAGTTACACGCTCGAACTGGCCGACGCCGACGGCATCCCGGCTAGTCGTGTCGTGTGGGGCGAGATGATCGACGGGACGGCGCGCGACATTCTGGGCGATGTCGAGCAGACGCCGGACGACGATGAGCGATCGGAGCGCGATGAGGCGGCCGACTTCCTACGCGGTCTGTTGTCGACGGGTCCGGTGCCGGTCAAGTCGATCAAGAGTGACGCGACCGGCGCCGGCTACTCATGGCGGACCATCGAGCGCGCCAAACGCGAGATCGGAGCGCAGGCCCGCAAAGGCGGAATGAAAGACGGCTGGGTATGGGCGTTAAACCCTGAAGACCGCCAAGACCGCCACGAAGAAACCGAAGAACGCCACTCTCTATACGGTGGCGGTCTTCAGGATGCGTGGCGGTCTTCGGTAGATACGGGGGTTTCAGGGGACGTTTCTGGAGTCGATTTTTCCGAAGGCCGCGAAGACCGCCAAGCGAAAGAGACTGGCGGACTTCCCGGAAAATCAGCCGACGCACCGGAGGCCGAACTGTGAACATCCAAAATCTAATTCACGACGCAAACTCGGCCGGCGTCCGCGTCTACCTGCGCGACGGCAAAGTGAAAATGCGCGGATCCGACGAAGCCATGGAGGCTATCCGCGCACGGCTCGCGCCGCATAAGGCAGAAATCCTCGCCTACCTGCAAAGCGCCGAGCAACAGGCGAGCGAGTTCTGGCCGTGGGCGCCCTATCTGACGGCCGTAGACGTTGAGCGGTTCCGGACTGAGCTGGTCGGAATGATTGAGCGACTGGCCGACATGGAGCAATGGCCGGAAGAACATCGCGACGACGTTCTGACGCGCGCAATACGCGGCCCGCTCGCCGACCTGTTGCCGAACCTGCACCACTTCAACCAGCGACTGACGGAAGCGACCGCCGAAGCGGCGGCGCGCGATGCCGTCGACAAGCGCGCTTGGAGGTTCGACCGATGACCGCAGGCCTGCAAATCTGGAATCAAAACGGCGTGCTGATGTTGGACGGTACGCACCGAGTCGGTCGGTTCAAGGGTTCGCTTTACTTGGACGGCAAGGCTCAGAGCGGCACGCAGGCCGCAGACCTGTCGAGCGGCACGCCGTTCTGGTCGTTCCAGCCTGATTTTCTCTTTATGCACATCAACGGCAATTCTCCGGTGCCTGTGGTGTCGATTTCGTCGACCGGAGTGAGTTGGGCCTACAGCAACCCGCCGACTCAAAGCTATCTCTACCCGATTACGGGCTGGATCTTCTACGGCGTTTTTTAAGGGCAATCACATGAGCACGAATACTACGCAACTCCTCGGTCAATACCTGACGGCGGCGCGCGGCCTGCTGCAAGCTGGCTTGGAGCAATTGAAGGTCGAAGACCCGCAGCAGTACAGCGATGTCGCGGTGGTAGCGAACGCTGGCGGTATGTTCAAGATAGAAACCGGTATGTCGACGGCGGGCTTGTTCGAGGTGAATATCTCAATCGTTGACGCCACGGGGCAGAGCGTCAATCTGATGCATACGGAAACAGGAGTTGTTAACCACTGAGGACTACTGTACGATTTAGCTTGACACAACAGCTTCATGTATGCCGGGCGCTACATGGGGCTAATCCTCACCGCGAGGAAAAGCAGGACGTTAGAGGCGGTACGCCGAGCGCTACCGTAACCACACCGAACAGCAAAGCCGGGCGCTGCTGAGCGGGCCGTGACGACACTCCCCAAATTCATTTTGTGAGGCATCACATGAACTCGCTTACCCAAAAACCGATTGCGCGCGGTATCCAGTCTGTTCGCGCAGAGACCAATCCGAGCGATGTCGCCGCGACGCTGGCGGCGGCTTTCGGAGCGTTCAAAGAAAAACATCAAGCTGAACTCGACGAGCTACGCAGCGCGGTCGATTCGCACTCTGTTCTGATGGCAGCACAGCAGATGAACGGCGGCGGCGCGGCGGCGCGCACCGAGCAACAGCCGATCTATGCCGCACCCGGTATGCGCGCGGCCGAAATCGCGGCTCATTACAAGCAGGCCGCCAAGGCGTCGGGCGAAGACTCCGGGATCACGATGGGCGATTTCATGCGCGGCGTGGCAGGCATGAAGACCACCGACGCGGTGAAGGCATCGCTCGCCGTCGGCACGGACACCGCCGGCGGCTTCTCTGTGCCGAACGTCGTCATGCCCACCATTCTGGATGCGCTCGTTGACCAGAGCGCGCTTTTGTCGGCTGGCGCAAGCATCATTCCGATTGGCGAGGGTGGCAAGAGCTTCACGACGGCCGGTATCGATACGCTCCCGGTTCCGGCGTGGCGGAATGAACTCGGCGCGATTGCCGAGACCGATCCAACCTTGCGCCCGATCGTCGCGACCCCGCGCTCGCTGGCTTGCATCGTGCGCTTCTCGCGTGAGTTGTTGGCTGACTCGACCGACATCTCGCGAGCGGTCACGCAGGCAATCTCACAGGCGTTCGCCTTGGAGTTGGATCGCGTGGGCCTCGTTGGTTCGGGTGTCGCACCTGAGCCGCTTGGTCTGCACGGCATGGACTCAGTGACCAAGATCCAGCAGATCGGCGCGGCGTTCGCCTATGCCGACATGCTGGCGGCGTATCAAGCGCAGCTCGAACACAAGGCACCCGCGCCCACGGCCGCGATCATGTCGCCGCGTACGCGAATCGGACTGGCTGGTATGGTCGACACGACCGGGCAACCGCTCAACGTGCCACCGATCCTGACGGATGTTCGCCAGTTTGCGACGAATGGTGTGCCGAACAACCTTGGCGCTGGCACCAACAAGAGCCTGGTCTTCATTGGCAACTTCAGCACGGTGCAATACGTGATGCGTGAGCGCCTGAACATCGGCGTGCTGCGCGAGGCGTACGCGAAGACTGGCGAGATTGGCTTCCTATGTCACGCCCGCGTCGACGTGGTCGCGTACTACCCGCAGGCCATCACGGTGATCGAAAGCGTCGCATCAGCAACTGCGTGACGCACTGCGTGTGACCCCGCGTCCAGTGGTATGCAGGGTCACACGCGCGAGTTATCCACAGGCTGAAGTTACCCAGAACCACGGGGGGCACGAAAGTCTGCCTGTGGATAACTTCTAGACCCCAGCTCATCGCATCCACAGAAAATTTTCCCTTTTCGCGTTTTTGTTAAACCCATTAACACCCCCAAACCACTTCAGGGTATGGGTTTCGGGTGTTCGACGATCTGTTAAACCGAACCAAACTGTTAAAACTCGTCGGGAACAAAACGTGCAAGCATGGCGTAGGTAGATCCCCTAAATAAATTCGGCTGTGTGACGTAAACCTCGATGTTACGACGAGTTATCCACCGTCAATATTGACAAACTGATAGAGTATTTGTACGCTCACGCCAAGCGCAGCCGCCCAGCTGCGCTTGGTGCGATAGCCAATCGAAGTTAATCGCCTGAATAATTGTTGTGGCACCAATTTCCCGTACTCCCGGAGAATAAGATGAATAACTCGCCGCAAGTCACGTCGACCGACACTCGCCCCACCGGGGAAACGTCGTTGGCCGAGCTTCATGCCGCGTTGTTTGCCACCGCCGCGAATGCATTGCACGCCGCGCCGCAAGCAGAACTTCGCTCGTTTCAGATCTTCTCGATGTACGACGCAGCTACGCCCGTCGTTTACACCAATCACACCCGATAAGCAGGACACGACGTTTCAATGCCGAATTGGTCCGAAGTATTAGATGAAATCCAGCAGGCCGAAAACAATCACGTACCCAATTCGCATGACACTGTTCGACGCAAGTACTTGGAGCTGTTAGGCGTCAAGACTGGTCGGAATATCGTTGCGTACTATTCTGGATGGCTCAACCCGGCGGTGGGGAACTCGCCGGGCTTGTCCATTAACGACGACGACAAAAGCGGGTTCATGACTGCCATCCACGGGATGGATCGGTCGAAAGGCTTGGATCTGATCCTCCACACCCCCGGGGGCGACATCGCGGCCGCCGAGTCGATCGTCTTTTATCTCCGTGCGATGTTCGGCACGGATGTACGGGTGATCGTGCCGCAGATTTCTATGTCGGCCGGAACGATGATCGCATGCTCGGCGAAAACGATTGTTCTCGGAAAGCAGTCGAGCTTGGGTCCCATTGACCCTCAACTCGGGGGCGTGTCGGCGCCGGCAGTGCTGGATGAATTCAAGCGGGCAATCGAAGAGATTCGTACGCAGCCAGCAAGTCTGCCGTTGTGGCAAACGATCATCGGCAAATATCATCCGACTTTCCTCGACTCATGCCATCGCGCAATCGACTGGTCCAAGAACATGGTCCAGAACTGGTTGGAGACCGGCATGTTCCAAGGCGAGCAAGACGCCGCCGAAAAAGCGAAGAAGATTGTTGATGTGCTCGCAGACCACGACGGTCAGAAGACTCATGCGCGACATCTACACTTCGACAAATGTGAGGACATCGGACTCAAGATCGAGCGGTTGGAAGCAGACGACGGCTTGCAAGACTTGGTGCTGACGGTGCATCACTGCTACATGCACACCTGCGCGTTGATGAGCATCACCAAAATCATCGAAAACGGCAACGGTGTAAGCCGCATACAGCGGCTAAACATTCCAACGCCCGGGCCAGTGCCTCAAGCGTAGTCGCCATCCGATACTAGTGCCCGCCTTTGAGCGGGCTTTTTCTTTGCGTGCGGAATTTGCCCTACTGCTGCCCTAGCAGGGAGGCTCAATCGTTGAAAAAAAGGGAAATTTGCCGTAAAGGCTTGATCTAATTGGTGCGCCCGGCTGGGATCGAACCAGCAACCCCTGCCTTCGGAGGGCAGTACTCTATCCATTGAGCTACGGGCGCTTCACCACGAGAACTGCGCGAAAGCGCGGCAACCAGAACGGACGCGACGCCAAAGCGAGAGACCGCAAGGATACCCGGTTTCGACCTAACCGTCCACCGGACGGCCAGCGAGCCGCCGTTCGCGGCCATCCCAATCTGCTCACCCCGTCCCCGTCGATGCGGGTAAACGCCTGCTGAACACCTCCCGGGCCCCCTCGCCGCCGCCGAAATCTTGCGTCTATAATCGTCCGTGGCTGATAAAGAACAAGAAGTTGCCGTCGCGCTGTACCGCTCACATTCCCACGGAGACGAGATAAGCATGAGCGAAGCACCACACGGAGCCCCGATCAAAACCCCAGCACAGCTCATCGCCGCGGTCATCGCCGGGTTTGCTGTGCCGATCGTCATCATCGTTCTGCTCGCCATGTACGTCGATAATTCGACGCGCACCGGCGCCGGCACCGACTCCCTTTCCGAAGCCGAAGTCACCTCCCGGATCCATCCGATCGCGCAGGTCGACATCCGCGACGCCAACGCGCCGCGCGTCTACAAGACCGGCGAGGAAGTCTACAAGGCCGTCTGCTCCGCGTGTCACGCGTCGGGTGCGGCGGGCGCGCCGAAATTCACCAATACCGCAGACTGGGCGCCGCGCATCGCGCAAGGTTTCGACACGCTCTGGCATACCGCGCTGTCCGGCAAGGGCGCAATGCCGCCGCGCGGCGGCACCAGCCCCGACGATTACAGCGACTTCGAGATCGCCCGCGCGGTCGTCTATATGGCGAACAACTCCGGCGCGAGCTTCCCCGAACCCGCGCAGCCGGCGGCGGGCGCAGCCGCGGCCTCCGGCGCGGCCGCAGCTTCGGGTGCGGCGGCTTCGGACGCATCGGACGCGGGCGCTGCCCAGGCCGCCGCCGCGATGGCAGCCATGGCCAACGTGCCGAAAACACCGGCTCCGGCCGCGGGCGGCGCGCAAAGCGCGGATGCATCGCAAGCCGGCAAGGCGCTCTATCAGGCGGTGTGCCAGGCCTGCCACGCGGCGGGCGTGCTGAATGCGCCGAAGTTCGGCGACAAGGAAGCGTGGGCGCCGCGTCTGAAAGAGCCGATGGACACCATCTATAACTACGCGCTGCACGGCAAGGGCGCGATGCCGCCGAAGGGCGGTTCGAATGCGTCGGATGCGGATGTGAAGGCCGCCGTCGACTATATGGTCAGCGCCGCGAAGTGAGCCGCGCCGGCCCCACTGGCGAGCCGGTCGGTTGCTGAATGAAAAATCCCTGCATGCGGCAAAGCATTGCAGGGATTTTTTTCATCCGGACGACCTGAACGCGTCACGCCAGCGGACCGCCCGGCGCGGCCGCCGGCCGGCAGAACGCCCTGGCAAACGCCAATTCCGGCGCACTGTCGCTCAGCGCGGTGAACCGCGCGAGCAACCTGCCCGGCGCCAGCCACGGATAGTCCAACCCTTGCTGTAGCGCGTCAAGCAGCGCTCCGTCGGGATCGGGAATCACATCCATGCGCGCAATATGGATGTGGAAACCGACGACAGATGGCGTCTCGTCAAAGGTCCACCGATAAACGCCATGCCCCACGCGCAATGCGCCGCTCGCGCGCTCGCGCATCACCACGAGCCATGGCAACGCGTCGATGACGCCGCGCTGTACGGCAAACGAATCGCCAACGTAATAGGTCCGGCACCGCGTATATTGAGCCCCGAAATCGATCACGAGCGTTTTCGCGATCGCATCGGCTCCGAGCGTACGCGCCGGAAACGCGATCGTCGACGTGGCGAGAGAAATCGTAAGAACGGCATCCCGCGCGAACGCCTCGGCGATACGCTCAGCGCGCGTATTGTCTTTGGCGTCGATATAAGTTTCGAGCAAGCGGCGATACGGCGCGGGCGGCAGGGAAATCATCTGAGCGGCTTCCTGTTAAGGCCCGCCAACACGGTGTCGACGAGCCATGTCACTCTAGCCCAAGCCCGCCGGGAAGTTGCCGAAGCACCTGGCGTCGGCGGGGTCTTGCTTGGCCGCGTCCCGGTCGAACGGATGGCGAAATCGCCAACCCGCCTTTCAAGCCTTCTGCAACAACGCCTTCAACGTCGCCAGCCGGTCCTTCGGCGACATCGGCGCTTCCTCCGGCGTCGGCGGCGGCGCGTCGTCGAGCAGCATTTCGGCGATAAAGCGCGAGGCCTCGCACACCACCGTCTCCCGCGCGCGCTTGCGCTTCTTGCACCAGTTCAGATGCAGACTGCGTTGCGCGCGCGTGATCGCGACGTACATCAGCCGGCGTTCCTCCTCGATGCGCGCGTCGTCGATCGGTTCGTCGTCCGGGCCGCCGCGGTGCGGCATGATGCCTTCCTCGACGCCGACCAGAAACACGTGCGGATATTCGAGCCCTTTCGATGCATGCACGGTCGACAGCCGCACCGCGTCCGGGTCTTCGTCGCGGCCTTCGAGCATCGACATCAGCGCCACGGTCTGGATCAGGCCGAGCAGGTTCTTGCCGGTGTCGCCGAAACCGTCGGCGGTGTCATAGCCGGTCGCCTCGCCGCCGTTCCGCGGTTCTTCCTTCGTGCCCTTGCGCTTCAGCCATTCGATGAATTCGAGCACGTTCTGCCACTTCGCCTGCGCCTGGCGTTCGTCGAACGCGTCGTACAGGTAGGCCTCGTAGTGAATCGCCTCCATCAGTTCGTCGAGCAGCGTGCCGGCCGCATCCTTTTCCGCGCGATCGGTGAGCCGTTGCATGAAGTCGCAGAACACGCGCATCGGCTCGATCTGGCGCGGCGACAGGCGCGCTTCGATGCCGCCCATATAGACCGCCTCGAACAGCGATACCTTCGCCTGCCCGGCAAACGCGCCGAGCGCTTCCAGCGTCGTATTGCCGACACCGCGGCGCGGCGTCGTGATCGCGCGAATGAACGCCGGGTCGTCGTTCGCATTGGCGACCAGGCGCAGGTACGCGCAGATGTCCTTGATCTCGGCCCTGTCGAAGAACGACTGGCCGCCCGACAAAACGTACGGAATCCGTTCGCGGCGCAGCACCTGTTCGAAGATGCGCGCCTGGAAGTTGCCGCGATACAGGATCGCGTAATCGCGGAAATTGGCGCGCCGCTCGAACTTGTGCGCGGACAGGCGGAACACCACCGACTCGGCCTCGTGCTCCTCGTCGTTGCAGCCCGTGACGGTGATCGTGTCGCCCATCCCGTGTTCGGACCACAGCTTCTTCTCGAACAGCTTCGGATTGTTGGCGATCACGTTGTTCGCGGCGGTCAGGATCCGCACCGTCGAGCGGTAATTCTGTTCGAGCTTGATCAGGTGCAGGTTCGGAAAATCCTTGCTGAGCTGGCCGAGGTTTTCCAGCGTCGCGCCGCGCCAGCCGTAGATCGCCTGATCGTCGTCGCCAACCGCGGTGAACGCCGCGCGCTTGCCGGCCAGCAGCTTCACCAGCTCGTACTGGCACGCGTTCGTATCCTGATATTCGTCGATCAGCAGATAGCGCAGCCTGTTTTGCCAGCGGTCGCGCACCTGCTCGTTGTTCGCGAACAGTTCGGCGGGCAGGCGGATCAGGTCATCGAAATCGACCGCCTGGTACGCATGCAGCGTCGCCACGTAATTGCGATAGACGATCGCGGCCTGATGCTCGTCTTCGCTCGATGCAGTCGCAATCGCCTGCTCGGGCATCACCAAGCCGTTTTTCCACAGCGAGATGATCGACTGCACCTTGCGGATAAAGCCCTTGTCCGTCGAGCCGACCTGCTCCTGGATCATGCCGAAGCAGTCGTCGGAATCCATGATCGAGAACTGCGGCTTCAGCCCGACGTGCTCCGCCTCCTGGCGCAGGATCTGCACGCCGAGCGAGTGGAACGTGCAGACCGTCAGCTGATTCACCGGCACCTTGCGGCCTTCCTTGCCCGGTGCGGTCAGCGTCTTGCCTTCGAGCAGCTTGCCGACGCGCTCGCGCATTTCCGCGGCGGCCTTGTTCGTAAAGGTGACGGCCGCGATATGGCGCGGCTCGAAGCCCTTAGCTTCGATCAGGTGCGCGATTTTCTGCGTGATCACGCGTGTCTTGCCGCTGCCCGCGCCGGCGAGCACGAGACAGGGGCCGTCGAGATAACGGACCGCTTCACTTTGAGCGGGGTTCAGGCCTGCGGACATCGTCTGTGGATGGGTACGGTTGAGGGCTGTCGAAGTCGCACCGGCGGGAGGCGCCGGCCGAGGGCCCGGGGGCATGCTGCGCGGCACGCGCCGTGCTGGAATCGAAGTCCCGGCTGGCGCGCGTCACGCGAGAGGAGCGATGCTAACACGGTTGCCCGCCGATGCGCGGGGGGGCCAGGTTCCGGCCACAAATGCCACAATAACGAGATTGCGCGCCGCCGCCGCGGTGGCAAGGCGACGCGCCGTTTTGCAGGAAGACACGCATGTCCGTATCGCTGAAGATTGGATTGATGGGCTACGGGTTCGCCGGCGCGACGTTTCACGCACCGGTGATCGAACATTGCGGCCGCGCGAGCGTCGCCGCGATCGCGACCGGACAAACCGGGCGCGCGCGGGCCGACTATCCGCACGCGAAAATCGTCGCCGATCTCGACGCGCTGCTCGCACTCGACGAGATCGACTGCATCGTGATCGCCACGCCCAACGACACGCACTTCGATCTCGCGCGCCGCACGCTCGAAGCGGGCAAACACGTGGTGGTCGACAAGCCGGTCACGCTCACCGCCGCCGACGCCCACACGCTCGCCAACATCGCGCTCGCGCGCGGCAAGCTGTTCGCCCCCTTTCACAACCGCCGCTGGGACGGCGATTTTCTGACCGTGCGCAATCTGCTCGCGCGCATCGAGCTGGGGCGCGTCACGCAATACGAATCGCATTTCGACCGCTTCCGGCCGGGCGTGCGTCAGCGCTGGCGCGAAGACGTGACGCGCGGCGGCGGACTGCTGTTCGACCTCGGCCCGCATCTGATCGACCAGGCGCTCGCGTTGTTCGGCGCACCGCAAACGGTGTCGGCGACGGTGCGCACGCATCGCGACGACGCGAGCGCGCCCGACTACGTGCATATCCAGCTCGGCTACGGCGAGTTCGAAGTCGTGCTGCACGCGAGCGCGCTGACAGCGATCCCCGGCCCGCGTTTCGCGATTCACGGCACGCGCGGCAGCTACGTGAAATACGGGCTCGACACCCAGGAAGACCAGTTGAAGGCCGGTCTGCGCCCCGGCAACGCGGGTTTTGGCGCCGGCAATGCGGCCGGCGTGCTGCGCGTGCTCGAAGGCGATCAGGAAGCGGAGCGCGAATGGCCGACCCAAAACGGCGACTACGCGGGCTTCTATATCGCGTTGGCCGATGCGATCCAGAACCGTGTGGCGTTTCCGGTCAGCGCACAGGACGCGGTCGACGTGATGACGATCATCGAGCTGGCCGCGCGCAGCTCGGAACAGGGCGTGCGGTTGCCGTTCGAGCGCATTCGCTGAACCTCGGCCCGGCCGCGTCCGGCTTCGGGCCACACGGCTCTGTGTACCAAAAGAGATCCGGCTCGACGTGCGTGCGAGGCCGCCCCGTCGAGCCTTTCCTGACATTTCCGCAAGGAACATAACGTTACAAAATTCGCCCGCCGACAAGTCAGCGGGCGTTCGTCATCATCCGTTGCTAACGGGGAGTACCCCCATCCAAACAACAACGACTTCCGGAGAATCCATGCTTCGTATCACTCGTGCCGCCGCCGTATGCGCACTACTTACCTCGCTCGCCGCGTGCGTGATGACGCCCCCGCCGGCGCAGCATCCGAGCCCCAGCCCCCAGCAGATCGCGGACCAGCGCATGCATCAGGTCAACGGTCGTATCGACAATCTCGCGCGCCGCATCGACAACCGCGTGAATCAGGGCTATTACCCGCCGCCGCAAGGCGCCGCTCTTCATCACCGGCTGGAGACGATTAGCCAGGAAGCGCACGACATGGCCGCGCGACGCGGCGGCGGCCTGTCGGCCGAAGAGCAGCACGTGCTGAACGAGGAACTCGACAACGCGGCGCATGCGATCGGCGAGTAATCGGCCGATAACGGCGGCCGATAACGGCGACTGATTATCGGGACGGATGAGCGGGCCGAGAAGCGAGCCGAGAAGCGGACCGAGAAGCGGACCGAGAAGCGGGCTGACGAGCGGCCTGAAAATCAGTCGTACAAAAGCGCGGGCCGCCCCTCCCGCGCTTTCTTTTTTCCGCTCCACCGCATCGGCACATCCGCCGCCACACTGCCCGCGGGCCTTTATTTGACAAGCCCCTGCCCGTCGCGTAAATTCGCCGCACGCGTCGGGAGAGCGCGCTGGCCGCAGGAAAAATCGCAGGCCGCGCCGCCGAAGGGGCACACCCGCAAACTCTCAGGCAAAAGGACCGACCGCGTCGAAAAACACCGCCTTACGGCGGCTTTTTCGCACTCTGGAGAGCGGCAGTAGCCATCCGCGTCGCACGTCGTGCAGCGCAGGCAGGCTGCCCACCGAAGGGGCGCGCGTCACCGGGACGAAGCGAAGCTCATCGAGCACGTCACGGCAGCGCAATCTCTCAGGTATCGAGGACAGAGGGGTCATGCAGCACCACGCTCGCAGGCACACGGCCGCGAGGCGTAGAGCCGCATGGCCTTTTTTGTTTCGCGAGACGCCCGAGGCCCCATGACCGAACTCAAACACACCCCGCTCCACGCCGCTCACCGCGCGCTCAACGCCCGCATGGTCGACTTCGGCGGCTGGGACATGCCCGTCAACTACGGCTCGCAGATCGACGAACACCGCGCGGTACGCACCGACGCCGGCATGTTCGACGTGTCGCATATGTGCGCGGTCGATTTCACCGGCGAGCGCGTGCGCGCGTTCTTCGAATTCGCGCTGGCGAACAACGTCGCGAAACTGCAGACGCCGGGCCGCGCGCTCTATTCCTGCATGCTGAACCCGAACGGCGGCGTGATCGACGACCTGATCGTCTATTACTTCGCCGAAGATCACTTCCGCCTGGTCGTCAACGCCGGCACCGCCGATAAAGACATCGCGTGGTTCGGCCAGCTCAATGCCGAAGGCGGCTACGGTCTCGCGATCACGCCGCGCCGCGATCTCGCGATCGTCGCGGTGCAAGGCCCGAACGCGCGCGAAAAAGTCTGGCAGACCGTGCCGGCGGCGCGCGCCGCCACCGAGCCGCTGAAGCCGTTCAACGCGGCGCGCGTCGAAGGCACGCCGTTCGGCGAGCTGACTGTCGCGCGCACCGGCTACACCGGCGAAGACGGCTTCGAAATCATCGTGCCGGCCGCGCACGTCGAAGCACTGTGGAATGCGCTCGCCGCGCAAGGCGTGCGCCCGGCCGGTCTCGGCGCGCGCGACACGCTGCGCCTCGAAGCAGGCATGAATCTGTACGGCCAGGATATGGACGACAACGTGTCGCCGCTCGACGCCGGCCTCGCATGGACCGTCGACCTGACTTCGCCGCGCGACTTCGTCGGCCGCGGCAAGCTCGAAGCCGACGGCTCGCGCGCCGCGTTCGTCGGCCTGATCCTGCGCAAGGAAAACGGCAAGGCCGCCGGCGTGCTGCGCGCGCATCAGAAAGTCGTCACGCCCCACGGCGAAGGCGAAATCACGAGCGGCACGTTCTCGCCGACGATGCAGGAATCGATCGCCTTCGCGCGCGTGCCGAAAGGCGTGCAGCCGGGCGACACCGTGCAGGTCCAGATTCGCGACAAAACCTGCCCCGCAAGCGTGGTAAAACTGCCGTTCGTGCGCAACGGCAAGGTGCTGGCTCTCTAACTGGCCCGCGCACACTCACCCTAATCATTCCCGAACCCACCGCATAGGAGCATCCGATGAGCATCCCGGCCGATCTGAAATACACCGAATCGCACGAATGGGTCCGCACCGAAGCGGACGGCACGCTGACGGTCGGCATCACCGACCACGCGCAGGAAGCGCTCGGCGACATCGTCTTCTTCGAAGTCCAGGAACTGGGCAAAACCGTCGCCGCGGGCGACACCGTCGCCGTGATCGAATCGGTGAAAGCCGCTTCCGACATCTACGCGCCGGTCTCCGGCGAAATCATCGAAGCGAACACCGCCATCGCCGATTCGCCGGACTCGGTCAACAGCACGCCGTACGACAGCTGGCTCTTCAAGATCAAGCCGGCCGCCGATGCGTCGCTCGATCGCCTGATCGACGCCGGCGCATACGAGAAGTCGATCGGCGCCTGAGTCGCGGTTCGACTTCTCGCCTGATTCACATCCCGTTTTAACCGTCAGGTGCGGCGCTCGCGCAACAGCGCGCGCCGCATCGCCAGGAACACCATGAAGCTCGAACCTCCGGATCGTCTGATGAACCGCACTCCTCTCTCGCTCGCCGCGCTCGAAGTGCACGACGCCTTCGCCGAACGGCATATCGGCCCGGACACGGCCGACCAGCAAGCAATGCTCGAAGCGCTCGGCTTCGCATCGCGCGCGGCGCTGATCGACGCCGTCATTCCGAAGACGATCCGCCGCACCGAAACGCTGCCGCTCGGCCCGTTCGCGCAACCGAAAAGCGAAGCCGAAGCGCTCGCCGCGCTGCGCGAACTCGCGGACAAGAACCGGGTGTTCCGCTCCTACATCGGCCAGGGCTATTACAACGCCCATACGCCGACGGTGATCCTGCGCAACGTGCTCGAAAATCCGGCGTGGTACACCGCGTACACGCCGTATCAGCCGGAAATCTCGCAAGGCCGCCTGGAAGCGCTGCTGAACTTCCAGCAGATGGTCGCCGACCTGACCGGCCTTGCGATCTCCAACGCATCGCTGCTCGACGAAGCGACTGCCGCCGCCGAAGCGATGACGCTGCTGCAACGCGTCGGCAAGCCGAAGTCGAACGTGTTTTTCGTCGCCGACGACGTGCTGCCGCAAACAGTCGAAGTCGTGAAAACGCGCGCCACGCCGGTCGGCATCGAAGTAAAGGTCGGCCCGGCCGCCGAAGCCGCCAACGCGAATGCGTTCGGCGTGCTGCTGCAATACCCGGGCGTGAACGGCGACGTGCGAGACTACCGCGCGCTGACCGAAGCGATCCACACGGCAGGCGGCCATGTGGTCGCCGCCGCCGATCTGCTCGCGCTGACGGTGCTGACGCCGCCGGGCGAGTGGGGCGCGGACGTCGCGGTCGGCAATACGCAACGTTTCGGCGTGCCGGTCGGCTTCGGCGGCCCGCATGCCGCGTACCTCGCGGTACGCGACGAATTCAAGCGGCAGATGCCGGGTCGTCTGGTCGGCGTGACCGTCGATGCGCAAGGCAACCCCGCACTGCGCCTCGCGCTGCAAACGCGCGAACAGCACATCCGCCGCGAGAAGGCGACCTCGAACGTGTGTACCGCGCAGGCGCTGCTCGCGATCATGGCCAGCATGTACGCGGTGTATCACGGCCCGCGCGGCCTGAAGACGATCGCGCTGCGCGTGAACCGCGTCGCCGCGCTGCTCGCCGAAGGCGCGAAGCAACTCGGCTATAAGCTCGTCAACGAGACCTTCTTCGACACGCTCACTTTCGACACCGGCGCGCGCACGCAGGCGCTGCACGACGCGGCCACGGCGAAGGGCATCAACCTGCGCCACGTGAGCGCGACGCAAGTCGGCCTGTCGATCGACGAAACCACCACGCGTCATGATCTGGCCGACCTGCTTGCGGTGTTCGCGCAGGCGGCTTTCTCGAACGACGTGCCGCAAGTCGACGCACTCGATGCCGCACTGAGCGCATCGAACGCCGGATCGCTGCCGGCCGCGCTCGAACGCACGAGCGCCTATCTGACGCATCACATGTTCAACCGTCACCATTCGGAAACGGAAATGCTGCGCTATCTGCGCAGCCTCGCGGACAAGGACCTCGCGCTCGACCGCTCGATGATCCCGCTCGGCTCGTGCACGATGAAGCTGAACGCGACCTCCGAGATGCTGCCGGTCACGTGGCCCGAATTCGGTCAGATCCACCCGTTCGCGCCGGCCGAGCAAACCGTCGGCTACCGCGACATGATCGATCAGCTCGAAGCGATGCTGGTGGCCGCCACCGGCTATGCGGCGGTGTCGCTGCAGCCGAACGCGGGCTCGCAGGGCGAGTACGCGGGTCTGCTGATCATTCACGCGTATCACGCGTCGCGCGGCGAAGCGCATCGCAACGTCTGTCTGATCCCGGCCTCGGCGCACGGCACGAACCCGGCGTCCGCGCAGATGGCCGGCATGCAGGTCGTCGTGGTCGCCTGCGACGCGCAGGGCAACGTCGATACCGAAGACCTGAAGAAAAAGGCCGCGCAACACGCGGACAAACTCGCGGCGATCATGATCACGTATCCGTCGACGCACGGTGTGTTCGAAGCGAACGTGCGCGAAATCTGCGAAATCGTTCATGCGCACGGCGGCCAGGTCTACGTGGACGGCGCGAACATGAACGCGATGGTCGGTCTGTGCGCGCCGGGCCAGTTCGGCGGCGACGTGTCGCACCTGAACCTGCACAAGACGTTCTGCATCCCGCACGGCGGCGGCGGACCGGGCGTCGGGCCGGTCGCGGTCGGCGCGCATCTCGCGCAATTCCTGCCGAACCAGACTTCGTCGGGTTACGCGCGCGCGGAAAACGGCATCGGCGCGGTATCGGCCGCGCCTTATGGCTCGGCGTCGATCCTGCCGATCTCGTGGATGTATATCGCGATGATGGGCGCGAAGAATCTGACCGCCGCGACCGAAACCGCGATCCTCAACGCGAACTACGTCGCCAACAAGCTCGCGCCGCACTATCCGGTGCTGTACTCGGGCCCCGGCGGCCTCGTCGCGCACGAGTGCATTCTCGATCTGCGGCCGCTCAAGGAAACCAGCGGCATCACCGTCGACGACGTCGCGAAGCGCCTCGCCGATTACGGTTTCCATGCGCCGACGATGAGCTTCCCGGTGCCGGGCACGCTGATGGTCGAACCGACCGAGTCGGAGTCGAAGGAAGAGCTCGACCGTTTCATCGAAGCGATGATTGCGATCCGCGACGAAATCCGCGCGATCGAGGAAGGCCGTGCCGATCGCGAGGACAATCCGCTGAAGCACGCGCCGCACACCGCGGCCGTGGTCGTCGCCGACGACTGGAAGCATGCGTACTCGCGCGAAGCCGCCGCGTATCCGCTGAAGACGCTGATCGCGAAGAAGTACTGGCCGCCGGTCGGCCGCGCGGACAACGTGTATGGCGACCGCAATCTGTTCTGCTCGTGCGTGCCGATCGCCGATTACGAGTAAGCGGCGCGGCGAGACTAAGCACGGCGATGCGCGCGACACCGCACGGCGCGCATCGGCGGTTCTGTCGTTCACGGTCGCAAACGGCTAACATCACACACCGAATCAGCCTAACGAGGAGTTCCGCATGGCGCGACAGGTGCGATCGATGCAAAGCCCGGCCGAAGCTGCGCCGGCCTGTCCATGGCGGTCCGCTTATGCGGTGCTGCTGGCCGGCGCGGCGATGTTGCTGCCGCTGCGGCAAGCCCACGCGGCGATGAACTTCTGCGCGGCGCCCGCGTTGCAAACCAGCGAGCGCACCAATGCCGATCCCGGTGTCAAGGCGCTTGTCAGCAACGTGCAAGCTCATCTGAACGAGCAGCCGCATGCGCTCGCGAAGCTGCATACCGAAGGCACGCTGCCGCACGAAGGCATCTACGATCAGAGCGTCGAAGCGGAAAAGGATCTCGATCTGCTGCGCGACGCCGCGCTCGCGTGGCGCGCAACCAGCGACGACCGCTTCCTGAAACTCGTCGATCGTCTGCTGTATGCATGGGTCACCACATATCAGCCGAGCTTCAACCCGATCGACGAAACGCATTTCGAAGGACTGATCCTCGCGTACGACATGACCGCGAGCGCGTTGCCCGTCAAAACGCGCAACGCGGCGATGGCCTTTCTGACGAAGCTCGCCAATGGCTACATCGCACAGATCGACGGTCAGCCGCGGCCGCTCACCGGCACGTTTCGCAACAATTGGCAAAGTCACCGGATCAAGCTGATCGCGATGGCCGCGTTCACGCTCGACAACCGCAAGATGATCAACACCGCGCAGCGGCTGTTTATCGAGCATATCGGCGACAACATCGCGCCGGACGGCTCCACGATCGACTTCAGCGAGCGCGATGCGCTGCATTATGTGACTTACGACCTGCAGCCGCTCGTCACGGCCGCGCTCGCCGCGCGGCGCCACAACCGCAACTGGCTGCAGGAAAAAGGCGCGAACGGCGCGACGCTGCTTGCCGCGCTGAACTGGCTCAAGCCGTTTGCAACCGGCAGCCAGAAACACCAGGAATTCGTGCATTCGAGCGTTCCGTTCGATGTCAAACGCCGCGAGGCCGGCTTGCCCGGCTATTCGGGTCAATGGGACCCGAAAAACGCGACGGAGCTGTTTCACCTGGCGGCGCGTCTCGACGGACGCTTTACGCCGGTCGCGCTGCAGCTCGCGCAGACGCCGCCCGCGTGGCTCGCCGTCTGCTTGCCGCTGGCGGCGCGCTAAACTTTTTTATCGGCAGGGAGCAGTACATGGCAGTCAGCGTCTTCGATCTCTTCAAAATCGGCATCGGCCCATCGAGCTCGCACACGGTCGGGCCGATGCGCGCCGCGCTGATGTTCGTCCAGGGGCTCGAGCGCGACGGGCTGCTCGACGCGGTCGCGTCGGTGAAAGTCGATCTGTACGGCTCGCTCGGCGCAACCGGCAAAGGGCACGGCACCGATCGCGGCGTGATGCTCGGCCTGATGGGCGACGCGCCCGACACCGTCGATCCGGACACGATCGCGCAGCGGCTCGACGCGGTGCGCGCGTCGCGCAAGCTCGCGCTGCTCGGCCGGCACGACGTGCCGTTCGTGCAGAAAGACCACATTTCGTTTTATCGCCAGGCGCTGGCCGAGCATCCGAATGGGCTGAAGCTGTACGCATTCGATGCGCAGCGCGCGACGCTGCGTGAAGCGACCTATCTGTCGGTGGGCGGCGGCTTCGTCGTGACGGCCGGCGCGCCGAATACGAAGGTGCTGTCCGCCGTCGATCAATTGCCGCATCCGTTCCGCAGCGCCAACGAGTTGCTCGCGCTGTGCGCGTCGACCGGCAAAAGCATTGCGCAGCTGATGTGCGAGAACGAGCGCGTCTGGCACCGCGACGAAGAAACCCGCGCGGGCCTGCTGAAAATCTGGGACGTGATGCAATCGTGCGTCGCGCGCGGCTGCGGCATCGACAATCCCGATGCCGATGGTCACCTGCCCGGGCCGTTCCAGGTGAAACGGCGCGCGCCGCAGCTATATCGCGCGCTGACCGGCCATCCGGAGCGCGCGCTGCGGGACCCGCTGTCGATGGTCGACTGGATCAATCTGTACGCGATCGCCGTCAACGAGGAGAACGCCGCGGGCGGGCGCGTCGTCACGGCGCCGACCAACGGCGCGGCCGGCATCATCCCGGCGGTGCTGCATTACTACACGCGCTTCATGCCGGGCGCGAACGAACAGGGCGTGATCGACTTTCTGATGACGGCCGCGGCGATCGGCATTCTGTACAAGCTGAACGCGTCGATTTCCGGCGCCGAAGTCGGTTGCCAGGGCGAAGTGGGCGTCGCCTGTTCGATGGCCGCGGGCGCGCTCGCCGCGGTGATGGGCGGCACGCCGCAGCAGGTCGAGAACGCCGCCGAAATCGGCATGGAACACAACCTCGGGCTCACCTGCGATCCGGTCGGCGGCATGGTGCAGATTCCGTGCATCGAACGCAATGCGATGGCGTCGGTAAAGGCGGTCAATGCGGCCCGTATGGCGTTGCGCGGCGACGGCAGCCACTACGTGTCGCTCGATTCGGTCATCAAGACGATGCGCGAGACCGGCGCGGATATGAAAACGAAGTACAAGGAAACGTCGCGCGGCGGGCTCGCGGTAAATATCGTCGAGTGTTGAGTGCCGATCGCGGTATCCGATTGCATAGGAAAACGCGGGCCGGGCAGCCCGCGTTTTTGTTGGTGCTTCGGCACCGTGCATGTCGCGATGCGTCGGCAACCACCGCTTCACCGTTGCACGGTTGCGCCGCGCCGTCACAGCGCCCCCGTGCCCGGCGTAAGCTGTCGAAGCGCCCATCGGCCGCGCGATCCGCTATTCGCGCGTCACGCCGATGCGGTCTCATTCCATCGCACACCAGCACCACCAGGAGGCTTCTTCGCAATGTCGCTGCCGAATGCTCCCGCTTCGAATTCCGTCCTTAATCCCGCTTCGAATCCCGCTTCGAATTCCGCCGCCGATTCCGGCACCGCGCGCACGACCGGCGCGCGTCTGGTTGTCGACGCATTGCTCACGCATGGCGTCGAGCGCGTTTTCTGCGTGCCCGGCGAAAGCTTTCTCGCTGTGCTCGATTCACTGCACGACGAAACCGAACGGATCAAAACGGTGGTCTGCCGTCATGAAGCCGCGGCGGCGAACATGGCCGAAGCGGTCGGCAAACTGACCGGCCGGCCAGGCGTCGCGCTCGTCACGCGCGGACCGGGCGCGACGCATGCGTCGATCGGCGTGCACACCGCGTTTCAGGACTCGACGCCGATGATCCTGCTGATCGGCCAATGCGCGCGTGAGCATCTGGATCGCGAAGCATTCCAGGAGATCGACTATCGGCGCATGTTCGGTCAGATGGCGAAGTGGGTCGCGCAGATCGACGACCCGAAGCGCATCCCCGAATATCTGAGCCATGCGTTTCACACCGCGACCTCGGGCCGGCCAGGGCCGGTCGTGCTGTCGCTGCCGGAAGACGTATTGAGCGACGCGTGCGACGCCGTACCCGGCGCGCCGGCTTATCAGCGCGTGGCGGCGTCGCCGTCCGCCGCGCAGATCGCGAAGCTGCGCGAGTTGCTCGAACGCGCGCAGCGGCCGATGGTGATCGCAGGCGGCAGCGGCTGGACGCCGGCCGCATGCGCGGACCTGCGGCGCTTCATCGAAACCTGGCAATTGCCGATCGGCCTCGCATTCCGCTTCCAGGACACCTTCGACAACGAGCATCCGAACTACGCGGGCGACGTCGGCCTCGGTATCAATCCCGCGCTCGCGCAACGTATCCGCGATGCCGATCTGCTGCTGACGCTCGGCCCGCGTCTCGGTGAAGCGACGACCAACGGCTACACGCTGCTCGACATACCGAAGACGCGGCAGACGCTCGTGCACGTGCATCAGGGCGCGGAAGAATTGGGGCGCGTGTATGCGGCCGATCTGCCGATCGTTTCCGGCATGCCGGAGCTGGCGGCGCTGCTCGCGGAGATCAAGCCGCCGGCGGCGCAGCTCGCATGGAGCGGCGCCGCGGAAGAAGCGCATCGCGCGTATCTGGAGTGGCGCAAGCCGCGCGGGATTCCCGGTGACGTGCAGATGGGCGAAGTGATCCAGCAGTTGCGCGCGAACTTGCCCGAAGACGCGATCGTCACCAACGGCGCGGGCAATTACGCGACGTGGCTGCATCGGCATTTTTCGTATCGGCACTTCCGCTCGCAGCTCGCGCCGACGAGCGGCGCGATGGGCTACGGCGTGCCGGCCGCACTCGCGGCGAAGTCGCTTTATCCGCGGCGCGCGGTGGTTGCGCTGGCCGGCGACGGCTGTTTCATGATGGCCGCGCAAGAACTCGCGACCGCGATGCAATACGACCTGCGCGTGATCTTCATCGTCGTGAACAACAGCCACTTCGGCACGATTCGCATGCATCAGGAGCGGCACTATCCGCATCGCGTGCATGGCACGGGTCTCACGAATCCGGATTTCGCCGCCTTTGCGCGCTCGTTCGGCGCGCATGGCGAAACGGTGGAACACACCGGGCAGTTTCTGCCCGCGCTGCAACGCGCGATGAATTCGCAGTTGCCGGCGCTGATCGAGATTCGCATGCCGCAGGAAGCGAGCACGCCGGGGGCGACGCTCGAGCAGATTCGCGAGCAGGGGAGGAAGATGCGCGGGGAGTAGTGGGGTAAACAGCTCGCCTGCGGATTACGCACCCGCAGGCTTTTTTCGTGCGCGAGGCGCGCGCTACGCGTAGATGATCGATAACGTGCCGAGTTCTTTTAATAGCGCCGGCTTCCGAGATTCGATCACGTCGGATTGGATCTGATAAATCACCGATTTGATCACTTCGGTCTGGCTCAAGGTGGTCTCGTGCATCAGTGTCTTCAGATCTGCCGCGACGCGGGGGGTAACCTTCATCGAGAGCCGCCTGCGCGCCGCGCCGCGACGCTCCTTGAAGCGCTCCATTGCCGACCGATGCGCCTTGATGAGCCTCGCTCGCGGATATTCGCCCGATGCAAATCGATGTAAATAAAGCGTCATCAACACCTTGCGAAATTCGGTTGAGCTCGTGCTGTCGACCATATAGGCGGCCAGATCGAGAGCATCGAGATAGACCGCGGGCAGTTGCGCCTCGATCGGCCTGACCTCTTTCTGCCGTGCTTCGCGGATGGCAGGGGTTGACTGCGCCGGCACCGAGACCACCCGATCGCATACGGTGCAGACTGCGGCGAGAATATTTTTCACCTCGCCTTTGCCATCGCTGAAAGGTACATCACGCCGCTGGAACGTCGTGCCTACCAGTTGCTTGCAGTGCGAGCAGATGGCTCGGCTCTTTTCTCCCTCTTCATAGAGTTTCATCTTCATGGGTTCGCTCACTGATGCACGCTGATAAACATGGTTTCCGGGTTACCGACGAAGTAGAACTTTATGTACCAGCCACCGCACACGATGACGTGGACATCGATCGACGGAGCGTTATGGTGAGGCGACGAGCTATATTGCGTGCCGTCACTTATACGATAGTTCTCGTACAAAACCGCCCGAATGCTTTCGTGGCGTCACAGGAAGATTGTCTGCGAAATTTTTTTCGAGAGAAGTCGAATATCCGAGATCGTGCAATAGCAGCGAGTGCGGCGAGCCAATAAAAAAACCCGCCGAGGCGGGTTTTTTTATCGTCAGAACAGACTGCGCGTAAGCCGGCTTACTTGCCGCCCACGCTTTGCAGCGTCGTCCACTTGCCATCGACGACCTTGTACAGCGTGATACCGCCGTTCTTCAGATCGCCGTGCGCGTCATACGCGAGGTTGGCCGACGTGACGGCCGGCATCGACGTCTTCGCGAGCACCGGCAGGTACCTGGCCGGATCGGTCGAGTTCGCGCTCTTCATCGCGGCGAACATCGCCATCGCGCCGTCGTACGCGTACGGCGAGTAGGTCTGCACGTCTTCGTTGAAGCGCTTCTTGTACTTCTCGACATATGCCTTGCCGCCCGGCATTTCGTCGAGCGGCAGGCCGGCGAGCGATGCCACGGTGCCGTTCGCCGCGTCGCCCGCGAGCTTGATGAAGGTCGGCGTGTGAACCATTTCGCCGCCCATCAGCGGCGCCTTCACGCCGAGCTGCTTCATCTGCTTGACCATCGGTGCCGCTTGCGAATCGGCGCCGCCGTAGTAGATCAGATCCGGATTCGCCGACTTCAGCTTGGTCAGGATCGACTTGAAATCGACGGCCTTGTCGTTCGTGTATTCACGATCGACGATCGTCGCTCCGGCAGCCTTCGCCGCCTTTTCGAACTGATCCGCGAGACCTTGGCCGTAAGCGGTGCGGTCGTCGACGATCGCGATCTTCTTCATGCCGAGGTTCTTCACCGCGAATGCGCCAGCGACCGAGCCTTGCTGCGTGTCGGACGTCATCATGCGGAAGGTCGTCTTGAAGCCTTGCTGCGTGTATTCGGGTGCGGTCGCCATCGAGATCTGCGGGATGCCCGCGTTCGCATAGATGCGCGACGCCGGAATCGTCGTGCCCGAGTTGAAGTGGCCGAGCATGCCCTTGATGCCGTCATCCACGAGCTTTTGCGCCACGGTCGTGCCGGTGCGCGGGTCGGCCTGGTCGTCGGCCGAGTCGAGCACGATACGAACCGGCTTGCCGCCGATCACCGGCCTGGTCGCGTTGAACTCTTCGACCGCGAGCACGATGCCGTTCTGGAAGTCCTTGCCGTAGTGAGCCTGAGCGCCCGTCATCGGACCGGCGAAACCCACCTTCACGTCTTCCGTCGATTGAGCGTTGGCCGTCCCCGCCAGCGACATGGCGGTAACCAGAGCTGCGCCTGCCAGCCGTTTCATTTTGTGTTGCATAGCTTCTCCTAGATACCGAGTGTGGATGAAGCGGATCCGGGGTCGCCGTGCCGCTTCCTTTTTATTGAATCGATCGCCGAGGTTCGCTCAACCGATCGTCATCAAATTCGCATTGCCGCCCGCCGCCGCGGTGTTCACGCTGACCGAGCGCTCGGTCAGCAGACGCTCGAGCGCGTAGTCTTCGTCACCGCCCGCGAGCGCGCCGGCCGCGACACCCTGCACCGACACGATCGGCCCTGGGCGCTTCGCGACTTCCTTCACGAGCGCGAGCAATTCGTCGCTGTCGCCCTCGAACAGCACGGCGTCGAACGGCGCCTCCGCGCTCTTCTTCACGCTCGCGTACGACTTCAGCGACGCGGGCAGTTGGGACACCAGTTGTTCACCGGCCGCGCCTTCGAACAACGCGCGATTTCCCGTCGCGAGCGCGGCAGCCAGTTGCACGCGCGCGCCGCTCGCCGTCGATGCGATGCACAGCACCGTGCCGCGCGGACCGAGCGTGTACGTATTGCGCTCGCCGGTCGGTCCGGACAGCACCGCGGTCGCGCCCGCCGGCACATGCGCGAGATAACCGTCGCAACGCGCGGCCAGTTGCGCCTCGCGCTCGGCGATCAGCCAGTCGCGCAGCACGGTCAACGCGGCTGCGGGATTGTCGCTGTTTTCCGCGCTCCGCGGCGGCTCGACCACCAGCGCCTGCGCGAGCGACTTCGGCAACCCGGCCGGACGCGTGGCCAGCAGTCGCTGCAGATACAGCGCGCCGCCCGCCTTCGGACCCGTGCCCGACAAGCCTTCACCGCCGAACGGCTGCACGCCGACAACCGCGCCGATCACGTTGCGGTTCACGTAGATGTTGCCCACGTGCGCGCGACCGATCACGTGCGCGATCGTTTCGTCGATCCGCGTGTGGATGCCGAGCGTCAAACCGTAGCCGGTCGTGCGGATCTGTTCGAGCAGCTTGTCGAGCTGGCTGCGACGATAACGCACGACGTGCAGCACCGGGCCGAACACTTCGCGCTTCAGTTCGTCGATGCTGTCGAGTTCGATCAGCGTCGGCGGCACGAAGGTGCCCTGCGCCGCGCCATCCTGCAGCGGCAGTTGCTCGACCTTGCGGCCCTTGTCGCGCATCGCCGCGATATGCGCGTCGATGCCGCGCTTCGCTTCGAGGTCGATCACCGGGCCGACGTCGGTCGACAGACGGTCCGGATTGCCGAGCGCCAGTTCGCGCATCGCGCCCGTCAGCATTTCGAGCGTGCGGTCCGCCACGTCGTCCTGTAGACAAAGAACGCGCAACGCGGAACATCGTTGACCGGCGGAGTCGAATGACGATTGCAGCACGTCCGCGACGACCTGCTCGGCGAGCGCCGACGAATCGACGATCATCGCGTTCTGGCCGCCGGTTTCGGCGATCAGCGGAATCGGCTTGCCATCCGGGTCGAGACGCCCGGACAGCGTCCTGTTGATCAGACGCGCGACTTCCGTCGAGCCGGTGAACATCACCGCGCGGGTGCGCGGATCGGCCACCAGTGCCGCGCCGACCGTTTCACCATCGCCCGGCAGCAGTTGCACCGCGCCCGCCGGCACACCGGCTTCGCGCAGGATCCGCACTGCTTGCGCGGCGATCAGCGGGGTCTGTTCGGCGGGCTTCGCGAGCACCGTGTTGCCAGCCGCGAGCGCGGCGGCCACCTGGCCCATGAAGATCGCCAACGGGAAATTCCACGGGCTGATACACACGACCGGGCCGAGCGGCCGATGCGTGTCGTTCGAGAACTCGTTGCGGATTTGCGTCGAGTAGTAGCGCAGGAAGTCGATCGCCTCGCGGATTTCCGACACCGCGTTCGCGAGCGACTTGCCCGCTTCGCGCACGACCAGCCCCATCAGCGTATGCATTTGCGCTTCGAGCAGATCGGCCGCGCGCGCGAGGCAATCGGCGCGGGCTTCGACCGGCGTCGCCTGCCAGATCGGCGCGGCGGCCACCGCGTGAGCGAGCGCGGCGCTGACCTGCTCGGCGGTCGCTTCGACGACCGTGCCGACGACGTCGCGCTGGTCGGCCGGGTTGCGCACGTCGCGCGCGGCATCCGTGGCGATCTCGTCGCCTTCGAGCATCGGCGCGGCGCGCCACGGATGATGCGCGCTCGCCAGCAGCGCCGACGACAGCGACGCGAGCCGATGTTCGTTCGACAGATCGAGGCCCATCGAATTGAGACGCTCGGCGCCGTACAGATTGCGCGGCAGCGGAATGCGCGCGTGCGGCGCGCCGAGCGGCACGATCTTCGACGCTTCCTCGACCGGGTCGACGATCAGGTCCTTGATCGCGATCGTTTCGTCGGCGATGCGGTTCACGAACGACGTGTTCGCGCCGTTTTCGAGCAGACGGCGCACGAGGTACGCGAGCAGCGTCTCATGCGTGCCGACCGGCGCGTACACACGGCACGGACGGTTCAGCTTGTCGCGGCCCGTGACCTCTTCGTACAGCGGCTCGCCCATCCCGTGCAGGCACTGGAACTCGTACTGGCCGGGGTAGTAGTTGTTGCCCGCGAGGTAGTAGATCGCCGACAGCGTATGCGCGTTGTGCGTCGCGAACTGCGGATACACGGCATCCGGCGCGCCGAGCAGTTTCTTCGCGCAGGCGAGGTACGACACGTCGGTGTAGACCTTGCGCGTATAGACCGGATAGCCTTCGAGGCCGTCCACCTGCGCGCGCTTGATTTCGGTGTCCCAGTACGCGCCCTTCACGAGCCGCACCATGATGCGGTGACGGCTGCGGCGCGCCAGATCGATCAGGTAGTCGATCACGAACGGGCAGCGTTTCTGATACGCCTGCACGACGAAACCGATGCCGTTCCAGCCGGCCAGTTCGGGATCGAAGCACAGCGCTTCGAGCAGATCGAGCGACAGTTCGAGGCGGTCGGCCTCTTCGGCGTCGATATTCAGACCGATGTCGTAGCGGCGCGCGAGGATCGCGAGCGAGCGCACACGCGGCAACAGCTCGCCCATCGTGCGTTCCTGCTGCGCGCGCGAGTAGCGCGGATGCAGCGCCGACAGCTTGATCGAGATACCCGGGCCTTCGTAGATGCCGCGGCCGCCGGCGGCCTTGCCGATCGCGTGGATCGCCTGCTCGTACGATGCGTAGTAGCGCTGCGCGTCGGCCTCGGTGGTCGCCGCCTCGCCGAGCATGTCGTACGAGTAGCGAAAGCCGCGCGCCTCGTATTTGCGGCTGTTCGCGAGCGCTTCGGAGATGTTCTCGCCGGTCACGAACTGCTCGCCCATCAGGCGCATCGCCATATCGACGCCCTTGCGGATCAGCGGCTCACCGCCCTTGCCGATCAGGCGCGTGAGTGCCGACGACAGATTCGTCTCGCTATTGGTCGTCACCAGCTTGCCGGTGATCATCAGCCCCCAGGTCGCCGCGTTGACGAACAGCGACGGCGCCTGACCGACATGCGATTTCCAGTCGCCCTTGCTGATCTTGTCGCGGATCAGCGCGTCGCGGGTCGCGCGATCGGGAATGCGCAGCAGCGCTTCGGCGAGGCACATCAGCGCGACGCCTTCCTGGCTCGACAGCGAGAATTCGTGGATCAGCCCTTCGACGCCGCCGCCCTTGCTCTTCGAGCGCAGCGTCTCGACCAGCTTGCCGGCCATCGTCTGCACGTCGCCGGCGAGACTGACCGGCAAACGCGCCTGGCCGAGCAGGAACGGCACGCACTCCGGCTCCGGACGCCGATACGCGGCGGTGATTGCCGCGCGCAGCACCGACTGCGGCTGCACGTTCTGCGCGAAGTCGAGGAACGGGTGCGAAGCGCCGTCCTCGTCGTTGTCGACCGCCGCGCCGTCGGCGAGGTCCGCTGAACCATTGCCGCCCGACAGTTCGGCGGGCAACTGGCCGTGTTCGATCTTTTCGAGGTACGCGAAGATCGCCTGTTTGATCAGCCAGTGCGGGGTGCGCTCGAGGCGGGTAGCGGCATCTTTGAGCCGGGAACGCAGGAGGTCGTCGACCTTGACGCCAAGGGTGGTGCTAGCCATGTTTCCTTCTCTGATACCAGGCGCGGGCCCGGCGAAAGACTAAAAGTTTCGCGAATCGTACGCCTTCAAATAAAAAGGTGCAACCAATCTCAAGCGATGGTTGCACCCTTCTGCGAGCCTTGTACGGCGGGGGTTTCCGGCTGGTGGGGCAAGGCCCCGTAAGCGCGGTTGCGATCAGTACTTTCCCTGGCGTGATTCTTTTCTCAATAAGCCTTATCAAACGACTTCACACGCCGATATACAGATACGCAGTGGCGGGTGGCCCGAAACGTCTGTTTTTCAGGGCACGCAAAAAAGACAAACGGGGTTCTCGAGGGTTGGTGAGATGGAAAAGTGGCTGGTAATACTGGGCATCTGGCTGCTGTGCGCGGCCTGCGCAGTGTTCTTCATTCGAGGCGCGACCGGCGCTTCGAGCAAGCGGGAGCATGAGGAAGAGGAGCAACGCGCGCGAGCGGCATCGCGTGGATCGGCGGGGAATAGCACGCGGACCGCGACGAACGATTGATCGAAGTGGGACAGGCTCGGCGCATCCGGGCGGACTGGCTTCGCGCCCGATGCCTGGCGCCGATGCCCGACTCCGATGCGCGCGGACATCGAGGGAGAACGCGCAGCGTGGGCCCGCGTCGCTTCGGGCCGCTCGAACTCAGCGCGGCCGCACGCCTTCGGTTCGCCCACCCGGCTCGAACCGCGCACAGCAGTCGCGTGGCGACACGAGCTGGTCATGCAGACGACACAGCCGGCTATCGGCGACGCTCGCGCCAAATCCCGAGCTGAAGGTCATCAGGCCGGGGATGCGTTCTTCGAGCGCATCCCGATGCTCCACACGATGCCGACAGGCCGCGCAGCATCCCGCTGGCGCGGCCGCCGCCGCGCGCGCGAAGCGCCCGGTCAGCATCGACATCTTCACGAGCCCTGCCCCAGACTGTTCCAGTACGACGCGAACACATGCGCGGACAGCGCATAGCCGATCGCGACATTGACCGCGACGCCCGCCGTGAACGCGAGAAACGGCTTCAGCCCGGTCGCCGCCAACGAGCGGAAGCGCGTGGTCAGCCCGATGCTGAGGAAACAGAACGTAAACGCCCACGTGCGCAGCACCGTGATCGGCGCGACGAACTCCGGGGTGACGATCTTGCGGTAGTCGGCGAGCGAATAGTGGCTCGCGATCCACGTGACCAGCGCCGACGCGATCACGAAGCCGATCACGAACTTCGGGAAACGCGCCCAGATCTCGCCGGCATTCGCGCGCGCCTTCACGCCGCTATCCTGCGCTTCCCAGCGCGTCGTCGCGACGATTGCGAGCACGAATGCCCAGATGCCGATCCAGATATCGCGGCCCACGACCTTCATCAGCGTGAACGCCTGCAACGACGCATCCGGCGCCCCGCCGATCGCGCCGCCCGCGTAGCGCGCGAAATCGCCGTACGCCTGCGCGGCGGCGATGCCGGCCGCGTCGGCGAATTCGGAGGTGCCGATCCATGCGCCGGCGACGGCTGTCGGCAGCCCGAGCGAGCGCGATGCGAACGGCAACACGAAGATCATCACGATCGCCCACAGCACGACCAGCGTGATCACGACCGACGCCTGCTCGCGCTTCGCGCGCACCGCGCCGGCAATCGCGATCGCCGCCGACACGCCGCATACCGCGCCGCCGACGCCCAGCACCGCGGCGAAACGCCGATCGAGCCCGAACGCGCGCGCGGCGAAGAAGATCACGAAGAAGGTCACGAGCGACACGATGCTCGCCTGCGCGACGGCCACCGGCCCGGCCCACACGAGCAACGTGAACGGCAGCGTCGCGCCGAGCAGCACGATGCCGACCTTGATATAGAACTCGACGCGCAGTCCGGCTGCGAGCCATGCCGGCAGAGTAAACACATTCGACAGAATCAGCCCGAGTGCCAGCGCGACGAGCGGCGGCTCGAGGTTGTACTTCGACGCATCGACCCACGCACCGAGTATCAGGATCAGCGCGGAGACCGCGAACACCACGAGAAACGCGGCCAGAAACGCCCCGGCCCGTTGCCCGAGCAACCTCACGCTTGCGCCGAATAGCAGCGCAAAGGCGACAAATAGCGCGACGTAGTTCAGAAGATGCTGGCCGAAGTGTTGTGCGGCCTGGCCGGCGTTCGACCACCTGGCGGGCGCCACCGCAAGCCATTTGATACTGCCGCCCGACGCGAACAACGCCCATGCAATCACGATCACGAGCAGACCGACCGCGGCGGCGAGCCAGTCTTCGGTCGGCGAAAAGCCGCCGCCGGCGGTCGTGGTTTGCGTGCTTTGTGTACCTTGCCGTTGGCCCGGCGCGCCGCTTGCCGGCCCGCTGTGATGGGTGTCGCTCATTGCAGATGCCCCGCCGAAAGTTTGAGTGGCACCGGCGCGGAGTTGTTGTCGTTTTTCCCGAAGTTGCGCCGATTTCGCGACTATAGGCGAGCGCCTGCGCAAAGCGAAACGATCATTCGCTCTATGAATATGACGTAAAGAAGTATGGCGCGCGCGGGCTGGCCGCTGGCGTCAGATGTCGAGCGGATCGACTTCGAGGTTCCAGCGCAACACGCCCTTGAGCCCGCGCAATAGCGACTGCCATGCCCGCAGCGTGGCCTGCAGCGCCGCGCGCGATGCGCTCTCGATCAGCAGCTGCGCGCGATGCACGTGCATCACCTTGACGATGGTGAGCGGCACTGCGTCGTAGACGGTCACGCGCTCGGCGGCGGGGATCCGCGCGAGTTCGGCGGCGGCCTGCTGCAAAAACGCGAGCGCGGCTTCGAGCGTGCGCCCTTCCGCGCGCAGCAGCGCCTGATAGACGAACGGCGGCAGATGCGCGTCGCGCCGCTCCGCCAGCGTCGCATTCGCGAAGCCGACGTAATCATGGCGACTCAGCGCGTGATACAGCGCGTGGCGCGGGTAACGCGTCTGCACCAGCACCTCGCCGGGCAGCCCCGCCCGGCCTGCCCGCCCGCTCACCTGCATCAGTTGCGCGAAAAGACGCTCGCTTGCGCGGAAATCGTGGGAAAAGAGCGCGGTATCGGCGTTCAGCACCCCAACCAGCGACACGCGCTGAAAATCGTGCCCTTTCGCGATCATCTGCGTACCGACGAGGATATCGACCTCGCCCGCGTGTACGTCGGAGAACAGCGCCTGCGCGCTGCCCTTGCGGCGCGTGCTGTCGGCATCGATGCGCAGCACGCGGGCGCCCGGCACCGCGCTCGCGAGCGTTTCCTCGACGCGCTGGGTGCCGCGCCCCATCGGCGCGATATCGACGTTGCCGCACTCCGGGCACGAACGCGGGATACGCGATTCCCAGCCGCAATGGTGGCAGCGCAGCGCGCGCTCGGGCTTGTGCAGCACGACGTAGGCGCTGCAACGCGGACAACCGGCGACCCAGCCGCATGCATCGCAGGCGAGTTGCGGCGCGTAGCCGCGGCGATTCAGAAACACGAGGCTCTGCTCGCCGCGCTCGAGCCGCGCCTTCAGCGCGGCGATCAGCGGCCCCGACAGGCCTTCGAACGACGCGCGGCCGCGACGGCGCTCGTCTTCGAGGTCGATCAGCTTCACCGTGGGCAGTACCGCCTCCGCGACAGCCCGGCGCGACAGCGTGAGCCGTTTGTAGCGCCCTTGATCGGCTTGCCACCAGCTCTCCAGCGACGGCGTCGCCGAGCCCAGCACGACCGGCACGCCAAGCTGCTTCGCCCGGTAGATCGCGAGATCGCGTGCCGAGTAACGCAACCCTTCCTGCTGCTTGTAGGCCGGGTCGTGCTCTTCGTCGACGACGATGATCGCGAGATGCGGCAGCGAGGCCAGCACCGCGAGCCGTGTACCGAGCACGATGCGCGCGCGCCCGGTGTGCGCGGCAAACCAGTTGCGGGCCCGTTCGCCTTCCGCGAGGCCGCTGTGCAGTGTGACGATCGCGGTGTCGTCGAGCGCGGCGAAACGTGCGCGGAAGGCCGCTTCGAACTGCGGCGTCAGATTGATTTCGGGCACCAGCACGAGGGCCTGCGCGTCGGGCTTCGCGGCCAGAATTTCAGCGAGCGCGCGCAGATACACCTCGGTCTTGCCGCTGCCCGTCACGCCGTGCAGCAGGAAGGGCGCGAAGCCGTCGGCGTCGCGGATCGCTTCGACAGCGCTCGCCTGTTCGTCGGTGAGCGTGGGAAGGCTCGGCGCGGGCACGTCGGGCAAGGCAGCGGCGCGCAGCGCCGCGGCGGCTTCGATCACGTCGAGTTCGACCCAGCCGGCGGCCCGCCACGTGTCGAGTGTCGCGAGCGCCTTCGGATGCAGCGTGCGGGCGTCGGCGGCGAGCAGGAAGTCGCTGTCGGCCAACGCCTGCGCAAGCTTTCTGAGCGCCGTCGCGCGAGCGGCCAACGCGTCGGGCAAGGCCGCGCGGCCAGCCGGCGTCAGCCGGTAGCGCTCTTCCGGCGCGAGTAGCCGCGGCCAGCGCGACGCATCGCGGAGCGCCTGTGGCAACGCGGGTAGCGCCACTTCGCCAAGCCCTCGTTGATAGTAGTCGGCGGCGAATGCGGCGAGCGCGAGCCAGTGCGCGGACACCGGCGGACACGCGGTGCAAATCCTATCCACCGCCCGCAGGCGCTCGGCCGGCACCTCGCTGTGAGCGACCACTTCGCATACCAGCCCCACCACATGCCGCTTGCCGAACGGTACGCTGACGAGCGCACCCGGCACGGCCGCCTCGGGCGTGCCGCAGCGATAGTCGAACAGGGTCGGCAACGGATGATCCAGCGCGACGCGGACGAACAGCTCGCTCACGCGGCGCGGTGGAGAAGATGCGTCGCGCCGGCGCGACGTCGCAACGCGGTGAAGGGAGCCAGGGGCGCGACCCCGCCGAAGTTAAAGTAAAACTTCAATTTCGCCGCTAAGTTTTGGATTCGGCAGAACAATTGCGATCGGCCCAGCGCCTGTGGATAACTTTGTTGAGAACTTCGCTTCGACGGGCCGCAAATGGCGTCCCAGCGGCCTTTTGTGGGTTTCCGCACATTTCCTCGCGTCCCCGCAAACCCTTGCCAGACAAGGCTTAGATCAAATGCGCCGACACTGCGCAAGGGTTGGGGCACGATTAAAGCCTCTACCGCGCCGCAGCGTGACAAATGTGCATAAGTCAAGTCTTGACAATCCCGAGATCGCCATCTGACGGCCTCTGCGCGGCTTGCTCGCTCTTAGGCCGAGAGCCCACTTCGCCGCAGTGCAGCAAAAAATGGTAACGATTACGGGATCACGCCGGGTTATGCGCGCCGCTTCGAATCGCACGACTGTGGCGATGCACTTCGTCGACCAGTTCGGCGACATTCTCGGGCGGAGTGAATTGCGAAATGCCGTGACCGAGGTTGAAAACGTGCCCCGGATGGTTGCCGAAGCTGTCCAGCACCGCGCGTGCTTCCATGCGGATCGCGGCAGGCGGTGCAAACAGCACCGACGGGTCGATATTGCCCTGAAGCGCGACCTTGCCGCCGACGCGCTCGCGCGCGCGGCCGAGATTCACGGTCCAGTCGAGGCCGACCGCGTCGACACCGCTCGCGGCGATATCTTCCAGCCATAGGCCGCCGCCCTTCGTGAAAGCGATCACCGGAATCTTCTCGCCGTCGTGTTCGCGCTTGAGCTGGCTGACTACCTGTTGAATGTAGTGCAGCGAGAAGCGCTGATAGATGCCGTCGGCGAGCGCGCCGCCCCAGGTGTCGAAAATCATCACGGCTTGCGCGCCGGCTTCGATCTGCGCATTCAGATACGCCGCGACCGAACGCGCGTTGACGTCGAGAATCCGGTGCAGCAGATCGGGGCGCGCATAGAGCATCGATTTGACGGTACGGAAATCCGCCGAGCCGCCGCCTTCGACCATGTAGCACGCGAGTGTCCACGGGCTGCCCGAAAAGCCGATCAGCGGCACACGCTGGCGGCCTTGCGCGTCCTTGAGCGCCACGCGGATCTCGCGCACCGCATCGGTCACATAGCGCAGCGTCGCGTCGATATCCGGCACCGCGAGGCGCGCGACGTCCTCTTCGGTACGCACCGGCCGAGCGAATCTCGGCCCCTCGCCATTGACGAACTCCAGCCCCAAACCCATTGCGTCGGGCACGGTCAGGATGTCGGAGAACAGGATCGCGGCGTCGAGCGGATAGCGTTCGAGCGGCTGCAACGTGACTTCCGTTGCGAAAGCCGGATTCTTCGCAAGGCCGAGGAAGCTGCCCGCGCGAGTGCGCGTCGCGTTGTATTCCGGCAGATAACGGCCCGCCTGGCGCATCAGCCAGATCGGCGTGTAATCGGTCGGCTGGCGCAGCAGCGCGCGCAGGAAAGTGTCGTTCAGGAGTTGATGGGCCACGTTTCGTACGGCTAGGACTAGAGGGCAATGGGGCATTTTACCGGAGCCGGCCTGCCGAATTGCGCGTGAATCGGCTAATAACTGTCGCATGGACGGCTTCGGGCGCGGCTCGCGTTGAATCGCGAGCGCCAGGAATCCGGCGCAGGCGCGGTGGACATGGACTTACGCGATCGCTGCCGGTGCCAGCTCAGTGCGCCCTGGCTGAATGGCTAATGTTCAAGCGCGCATTGACGGGCTACTATCCGACAGCCTTACCAATTAACTACACACAACGAGGAGACTCGATGAACAAGGCAGCTCTCGCAATGCTCGGCGCCCTCGCCGGCTTTTTGATGCACGTGGGCGTAGCCAGTGCGCAAACCGCGGCGGGCGCGCCCTCCCGGCTCGACGAGATCATGAGCCGCGGCACGCTGCGCGCCTGCACGACCGGCGACTATAAGCCGTACTCGTTCGACAAGGGCGACGGCCAGTTCGAAGGCATCGACATCGACATGGCCGGATCGCTCGCCAAATCGCTCGGCGTGAAGCTGGAACTGGTCAAGACGTCGTGGTCGAATCTGATGAACGACTTCGTCGCGAAATGCGACATCGGCATCGGCGGCGTATCGCCCACGCTCGATCGGCAGAAGCACGCATTCTTTACGCAGGCTTATATGATCGACGGCAAAACACCGATCGTCCGATGCGACGACGTCAACAAGTTCCAGACGGTCGCGCAGATCGACCAGCCGAACGTGCGAGTTATCGTGAATCCGGGCGGCACCAACGAACGTTTCGCAAAGCAGTACTTCCCGCACGCGAACGTAACCGTCTATCCGGACAACGTGACGATCTTCAAGCAGATCCTCGCCGGCAAGGCAGACGTCATGGTGACCGATGCGTCGGAAACGTTACTGCAGCAGAAGCTGAATCCGGGTCTGTGTTCGGTACATCCGGACAAGCCGTTCCAGTACGGCGAGAAAGCATGGCTGCTGCCGCGCGGGGACGTCGCGTTCCAGCAGTACGTCGACCAGTGGCTGCATCTCGCACGAGCGACCGGCGAATATCAGGGCATTTCGGACAAGTGGTTGAAGTAAGCCTATCGAGGGTGAGCGCCGCCCTGTTGTCGTCGCCGGGGCGGTAAACCGGCAGCAGGCCGGCGGTTTCGATCCGAGAACGATGATGTAACCAACGGCGACGCGGCAGGCCCGATCCGCGTTATCCAATCAGCATGATGGGCCTTCACCGGTCCCTTTTTATAGGCGTCCAATGATGAGATCGTAGTGCTGCTCTGCAGCACTACGCCCCGTTTTCCGTAGACGAATTTCCAGAAGTGGATGAATCTCCTGTAACACGTGAGACTCGCCGCGTGAAGGATGCTCGTGCAACCACTTTATACCCAATCGACTGAACGATTAATGCGGCGATATGCGTCGCGAATAGCATCAATCAGTCGTATGAAATTGCGCGAAAGTCATCGGTAATAGTTACGTTTTACGCGGCCAAATTTAGCAATAAATCCCGCTGCGCCTTATCTGGCGGGCGTTACAACCTGAAACACTTTGTTACCGCCTTCGTAGGTTAATTCGCCCACAATGCCCTCAACGGTTTCAACACGGATGTGGCTGGGTGCGTGGTGTGAGCGGATACGATGCATCTGCCGGTCGGCTTTGCCGAAGCCCTGTGAAGGGGCATCCTTGCTGGAGCCGTAGTCGGCGCAGGGTCGTCGTGATAGTCGGTTCCATCTTTGGTCTCCTCGCGCTAACCCCGTAGCGTGTGGTTTTTAGCGGGCTCCAGGCCCGCTTTTTTTTCGCCTGTTCAAACGTTTGCGCGAGGTGGAAAATCATCTGCAAGGCCTCGCGCCTACTGCTATTTTCTCCGGCTGACCCGAATTCCTATCGCGATGTCATGCCGTCTTGTGCTCTTCCAGCTTTAACTCGTTAATCATCTTTTCGCGCATGATGAATTTCTGCACCTTGCCCGTCACGGTCATCGGTAATTCGTCGACGAAGCGGATATATTTCGGCACCTTGTAGTGCGCGATTTGCCCCTGGCAGAACTCGCGGATCTCTTCCGCCGTCGCCTGCTCGCCTGAGCGCAATACGACCCACGCGCAGACTTCCTCACCATATTTCGTGTCGGGTACGCCGAACACCTGCACGCTCTGGATCTTCGGATGACGAAACAGAAACTCCTCGATCTCCCGTGGATAGATGTTTTCGCCGCCGCGAATCAGCATGTCCTTCAGGCGGCCGACGATATTGCAATAGCCGTCGCTATCGAGCGTCGCGAGATCGCCGGTATGCATCCAGCCGTCGACGATGCTCTCGCGCGTCTTCGCGTCGTCGCCCCAATAGCCGAGCATGACCGAGTAGCCGCGCGTGCAGAGTTCGCCGGTCTCGCCGACCGGCACGATGTTGCCGAGCGGATCGATGATCTTTACCTCGAGATGCGGCTGGATCCGGCCTACCGTCGTGGTCCGCTTGTCGAGCGGATCCGTCGTCGAACTCTGAAACGACACCGGGCTCGTCTCCGTCATGCCATAGGCGATCGTGATCTCGCCCAGATGCATCTTCGAGACGACTTTTTTCATCGTTTCGATCGGGCAAGGCGATCCGGCCATGATGCCGGTGCGCAGGCGTGAGAAATCGTAGGACGCGAAATCCGGGTGCTCGAGTTCGGCGATGAACATCGTCGGAACGCCGTGCAACGCGGTGCATTTTTCCTCCGCGGTCGCCGCGAGCGTCGCCGCCGGGTCGAAGCCCTCGCCGGGAAACACCATGTTGGCGCCGACCGACACGCATGCGAGTACCGACAGCACCATCCCGAAGCAGTGGTACAGCGGCACGGGAATGCACAGGCCGTCCTGTTCGCTGAGCCGCATCGCCATCGCGATATAACGCGCGTTGTTCACGACGTTGCTGTGCGTGAGCGTCGCGCCCTTCGGGTTGCCGGTCGTGCCGCTGGTGAACTGGATGTTGATCGGTTCGTCGCACGACAGCGTGGCGCCGATCGCGTCGAGCCGCGCGGTATCGAGCGCCACGCGCCCGCGCTCGACCACATCCGAAAAACTCAGCATGCCCGGTGTTTCCGTGTCGCACATGCGGATCACGTAGCGCAATTCCGGCAGCTTCGCCGCGTGCAGCTCGCCGGGCATCTGCGTGGCCAGTTCGGGGGCGAGTTCCTGCAGCATCTCGAGATACATCGACGTCTTGAAGCGCTCGGCGGCGATGATCGCCTTGCACCCAACCTTGTTCAGCGCATATTCGAGTTCGGCGAGCCGGTAGGCAGGGTTGATGTTGACGAGGATCGCGCCGATGCGCGCGGTTGCGAACTGGGTCAGCAGCCACTCGACGCGGTTCGGCGACCAGATACCGACGCGGTCGCCTTTTGCGATACCGAGCGCGAGCAGGCCGGACGCCAGCACGTCGACCTCGTTCGCGAACTCGGTCCACGTCCAGCGGATGCGCTGTTCGCGGAACACCACCGCGGGCCGGTCGGGAAAGCGTGCCGCGGTGTCGCGCAGAAACGCGCCGACGGTCACTTCGCTCAACGGAATTTCGGTCGACCCGCGAACGTACGATAGTCCGTCTTTCGGTTCGATGAGTGCACCTTCGCCCGACATTTGCGCTGCCATGGTGTTGTCTCCGTGAGCACGAACGCGCTCGATCGAAATGAGTTTGAAATCGATTGTGCACCGGCGGAAGTCGAGCGGGCATCAAGTCTTACCCGCAGCGCGTCCGCGCGGATAGCGATCGCCAATTCAATCGTTCAGTAACCCCTGTGGGTTTTGCTAACCTTTCCGTAAACGTCAACTGAATATCAAAAAAAAGCAGCCGCGAGGGCTGCTTTTTTCTGCTGCATATTGCCTTAGTGCTGACCGCGCAGCTTGCGCAGACGCTGGATTGCCGCGAGCTGAGCCGTCGCGTACGCGAGTTCCGCTTGCGCGGTTGCGTATTCGAGGTTCGAACCCGTGTTCTGCAGCGCTTCTTCCGCACGCTTGCGTGCGTCTTCAGCCTTGGCTTCGTCGAGATCCTTGCCACGGATCGCGGTGTCGGCGAGAACCGTCACTGCGCCCGGCTGGACTTCGAGGATGCCGCCGGCGACGAACACGAACTCCTCTTCGCCGTTTTCGGCTTCGATGCGCACCGCACCCGGACGAATCCGCGTGATGAGCGGTGTGTGGCCCGGCAGAATGCCGAGTTCACCCGCTTCGCCCGGTAGCGCGACGAACTTCGCCTGGCCCGAAAAGATCTGCTCTTCCGCGCTGACGACGTCTACTTTAATGGTTGCCATAAGTGTCGACTCCTGTCGACGAAAGTTAGCGCTGTAGCGCGCTTACTTTCGTCTCATGCATGGCTGGGTTGAGCGTAGTGAAAGGCGCGATAAGTCAGTGGTGACTTATTCAGTTGGTACGACTTTGCCGCGCCTGATTACTTACACCCGACCTTTACTGGATCTTCTTGGCCTTTTCGAAGGCTTCGTCGATCGTGCCGACCATGTAGAACGCCTGTTCCGGCAGGTGGTCGCACTCGCCTTCAACGATCATCTTGAAGCCACGGATCGTTTCCTTCAGCGGCACGTACTTGCCCGGCGAACCCGTGAACACTTCAGCGACGTGGAACGGCTGCGACAGGAAACGCTGGATCTTACGGGCGCGCGCGACGGCGAGCTTGTCTTCCGGCGCCAGCTCGTCCATACCCAGAATCGCGATAATGTCGCGCAGTTCCTTGTAGCGCTGCAGCGTTTGCTGCACGCCGCGCGTGATCGAGTAGTGCTCTTCGCCGATCACGTTCGGGTCGATCTGACGCGAGGTCGAATCGAGCGGGTCCACTGCCGGGTAGATACCCAGCGAAGCGATGTCACGCGACAGCACGACGGTTGCGTCCAGGTGGCCGAAGGTCGTAGCCGGCGACGGGTCGGTCAAGTCGTCCGCAGGGACGTACACGGCCTGCACCGACGTAATCGAGCCGGTCTTGGTCGACGTAATACGCTCTTGCAGCTTACCCATTTCTTCAGCCAGCGTCGGCTGATAGCCCACTGCCGACGGCATACGGCCGAGCAGTGCCGACACTTCGGTACCGGCCAGCGTGAAACGGTAGATGTTGTCGACGAAGAACAGCACGTCGAGGCCTTCGTCACGGAAGTGCTCGGCCATCGTCAGACCGGTCAGCGCGACGCGCAGACGGTTGCCCGGCGGCTCGTTCATCTGGCCGTACACCAGTGCAACCTTGTCGAGAACGTTCGAATCCTTCATTTCATGATAGAAGTCGTTCCCTTCGCGGGTCCGCTCGCCCACACCGGCGAACACGGAGTAACCACCGTGTTCCTTCGCGATGTTGTTGATCAGTTCCATCATGTTCACGGTCTTGCCCACGCCCGCGCCACCGAACAGACCCACCTTGCCGCCCTTCGCGAACGGGCAGATCAGGTCGATAACCTTGATGCCGGTTTCGAGCAGCTCGGTCGACGGCGACAGTTCGTCGAACGCCGGAGCCTTCTGGTGGATCGAACGGGTCGTGTCGCTCGAGATCGGGCCGGCTTCGTCGATCGGACGGCCGAGCACGTCCATGATGCGGCCGAGGGTCGGCTTGCCGACCGGCACGCTGATCGGGTTACCCGTGTTCTTCACGATCGTGCCGCGGCGCAGACCGTCCGAAGCACCCAGACAGATGGTGCGGACCACGCCGTCGCCCAGCTGCTGCTGGACTTCGAGCGTCAGCTCCGAACCTTCGAGAATGAGCGCGTCGTAAATCTTCGGCATGGTTTCACGCGGAAATTCCACGTCGATCACCGCGCCGATGCACTGTACGATCTTGCCTTCTACCAAAGCAGTTGTACTCATCGCTTTTCCTTTAGATACTCAATTCTTCACTCGCGCAAAGGCGCAGTTCTTCGATGGGGTGCGCCACCCCGGCGCACACGGAACGATCGGCCCGACCGGGGTCAGACCGCCGCCGCTCCACCGACGATTTCCGACAGTTCTTTCGTGATCGCGGCCTGACGGCTCTTGTTGTACACGAGCTGCAGGTCGTTGATGACCGTCTTCGCGTTGTCCGAAGCGGCCTTCATCGCCACCATCCGGGCCGACTGCTCCGATGCCATGTTCTCCGCGACGGCCTGATAGACCAGCGCTTCGACATAACGCACCAGCAGTTCGTCCACCACTGCCTGCGCATCCGGCTCGTAGATGTAGTCCCACTGGGTGCTCGGCGTCGTGCCATCTGCTTCCGTGCGCTCGAACTGTTCCGCCGACAGCGGCAACAGCTGCTCGATCACCGGCTCCTGCTTCATCGTGTTGACGAAGCGCGTGTACGCGAGGTACACCGCCGAAATCTTGCCTTCCGAGAACAGGTCGAGCTGCACCTTCACCGCGCCGATCAGCTTTTCCAGGTGCGGCGTGTCGCCCAGATGCACGACGTTCGACACGACCTTCGCCTGCAGACGGTTCAAAAAGCCCAGACCCTTGCTGCCGATCGCGGTTGCCTCGATCGTCTTGCCGCGGCCTTCGAGTTCCTTGAACTTCTGCACCGATGCGCGCAGCACATTGGTGTTCATCCCGCCGCACAGACCCTTGTCGGTCGTCACGAGAATGATGCCGGCCGCCTTCGCACCTTCGTTCGACACCATGAACGGGTGACGATACTCCGGGTTCGCACGGCTCATGTGCGCGGCGATATCGCGGACCTTGTCGGCGTACGGGCGAGCAGCGCGCATGCGCTCCTGAGCGCGGCGCATCTTCGATGCGGCCACCATCTCCATCGCTTTCGTGATCTTGCGCGTGTTTTGCACGCTCTTGATCTT